>Ga0155055_132_pt1 | contig 24336 bp, 24 predicted proteins | sample RifCSPhighO2_01_FD_106023 | JGI IMG/M metagenome (GOLD analysis project Ga0155055, IMG submission 106023) | Candidatus Kaiserbacteria bacterium RIFCSPHIGHO2_01_FULL_56_24 | reverse complement strand
CGCTGAAACTTTTTATGTTTGAGATTATTGGTATGCGGCCACAGGTCGCACTAAAAGAAAGAGCGCGCGGTGGCGCGCACTCTTCCAAAAAGACGTGCCTGGCTCGCGCCTTCAGCGCGACACGGCTTATTTCGTCTCTCCGTCTACTTTCGGAGAAGCGATGTCGCGATCCTCGTTGCCTTCCGGATTCGTGAGTTCCGCTCCTTCCGTCTGCTTCTCCGCGTCAGTGGACTGTTCCACTGCCGCATCGACGGCGAGTTCCTCGACCGTCTCGCTCGGGGTCTCTTTCACCGCTTCGGCTTCACCGCCTGTAGAGCGGATGTCGATCTTCCAGCCGGTGAGGCGCGCGGCGAGGCGGACGTTCTGTCCGCCACGGCCGATTGCGAGCGACTGCTGATCCTCGGCGACCTGTACGGTGGCGCGATTCTCATCTTCATTGAGCTCGATATCCATGACCTGCGCAGGTTTGAGGGATTCTTTGACGAAATCAGAAGCTTTCTCGGACCATTCGACGACGTCGATCTTCTCGCCGCCGAGTTCGGAGGTGACGACGGCGACGCGGACGCCGCGCTGGCCCACGAGCGACCCTACCGGATCGACGTGTTCGTCATTGGAAAAGACGGCGATCTTGGCGCGGGAGCCCGGTTCGCGGACGACGCCCTTCACTTCGACGACGCCGCTTGCCATCTCAGGCACTTCGACTTCGAAGAGCTTGGTGAGGAAGCGCGGGTGCGAGCGGGAAAGGCGGATGAACGTGCCGCGGACGCCTTCGTCGACGCGGAGCAAGAGTGCGCGGATGCGCTCGCCCTGGCGGTATCGCTCGCCCGGGATCTGTTCGTCATAAGGGAGGACTGCCGTGGCGCGGCCGAGGTCGATGTAGAGGTTGCCGCGCTCGAAGCGCTGCACGTGACCGGTGACGATCTCGCCTTCGCGCTCCCCGTATTCCGAGATGATGGATGCGCGTTCTGCTTCGCGGATCTTCTGCATGATGACCTGCTTGGCTGCCTGAGCGGCGATGCGGCCGAATTCCTCCTGGCTCTCGAGCGGGAAGGAGATCTCCTCGTCGAGCGTCGCGTCCTTCTTGATGCGGCGCGCGTCCTCGATCATGATGTGCTGCTCCGGGTTGAAGCGCGAGCGATGGTCCTCGGCGTTCGTCGGCTCTTCGTTCTCCTCTCGCACGAGCGTGTCGTCGACGACGATCTTCGCCTGGCGGAATTCCAGATCACCGTTTTCCGGGTTGAATGTGGCGCGGATGATCTGCCCGCGCTTGCCGTATTCGCGACGATAGGCGGCGGCGAGGGCCGTCGCGATCGCTTCCACGACGGAAGCGCGCGAGATGCCTTTCTCCTGCTGCAGCTCGTCGAGCGCGGAATTCAGGGTCTTGAGGTCAAATAAAGCCATAGTATTGAATAGATTAATGGTTTCCGGTTTTTCTAATGACAGCCTTTTTAATGAAAACGTCCGGCTTTCGGCCGGACTGAATACATTGCTGTATGCAGCTGTAGAGGTAGTATAGTCGAGGAAGGCAGTCTGTCAATGTCTCAGAGAGGAGGCCATGATGCCCCTTAATTGGAAGCAATTCTTGAAATTGGTGGAGGAAGACAAGAAGAAGGGCGGCCGGCCTTGCGGTTGCGGGCGCAATTGCGGTAAGACGCTCGAGCCTCGGGTCGACGGCGAACGGCCGACGATCAATGGCAAAGAGGTCAATAGCGATTGCTATTACGCCGCCCTCGACAAGGAGATCGACGAGCATCCTATCGGCGTCGGTCGTAGGCTCCGTCCTTGAGAAATACGGCCCCCTCGGAAGAATCTTCCGAGGGTTTTCTCTTGGTATACTAATCGTGCTAAGGCACAGGGAGCCGATATGTACATTTCCGATACCCAATTGAAGACGTTCCTCTCCGACGCGAATCTCATATCGCAGAAGGATTTCGACGCGGCGGACAAGGAGGCGAAGGAACGCAATCAGCCGATCGGGGACATTCTCATCGGGCGCAGCCTCATCGGCGAGGACGAGCTGCGTCGCACCTACGCGTATATCCTCGGCATCCCGTTCATCTCGCTCGCGGGCCAGCAGATACCGTTCGATACGCTCTCGCTCATCCCCGAGCCCGTCGCACGCCGCAACAACATCGTCGCCTATGCGCATAAGGGCGAGGATCTCGAGGTCGCGATGCTCGACACCGACGATCTGGCCGCCATCGATTTCATAAAGAAGAAGACGGGGCTCAAGGTCTTGCCGCGCCTCACCGACGTCCCATCTATCAAAGCGGCGCTCAAGCAGTATCAGCGCGGACTCAAGGATAATCTGGGGGATGTCATCAAGCGCGAGACGGATGCGCTCGCGAAGGCTGATATCGCGGAAGGGAAGGAAGAAGACATACGCAAGATGGCCGAAGGCGTGCCTGCGGTCCGCATCGTCGATACGCTATTGCGCCATGCCAATGCGCAGGGCGCGTCGGATATCCATATCGAACCCATGGAAGAGACGCTCCTCATCCGCTACCGCATCGACGGCATCCTGCACGACGCGATGGAACTGCCGAAGCACGCGGCGGCCGCGATCACCGCGCGCGTGAAGGTCCTCGCGAACATGCGTCTCGACGAAAAGAGATTGCCGCAGGACGGACGCTTCGGCGTCGAGGCGGACGGCGAGAAGATCTCGTTCCGCGTATCCGTCCTCCCGACATACTTCGGCGAGAAGATCGTCATGCGTCTTCTGCGCGACAACATCTCCGGCTTCTCGCTCGAAGCGCTGGGCTTCCACGGCATCGCGCTCGAGCACATGCATCAGGCGATGCATAAGACGACCGGCATGATACTCACGACGGGACCGACCGGTGCCGGGAAATCGACGACGCTCTACACGCTTCTCGATCAGGTGAATACGCCGGACGTGAACATCTCGACCATCGAGGACCCGATCGAATATCAGATGAAGCGCGTCAATCAGACGCAGGTGCGCCCAGAGATCGGATTCACGTTCGCTAACGGACTCCGCTCGCTCGTGCGTCAGGACCCGGACATCGTGATGGTCGGCGAGATCCGCGATAAGGAGACCGCGAGCCTCGCGATCAACGCGGCGCTTACGGGGCATCTCGTGCTCTCGACGCTTCACACCAATTCCGCGGCAGGTGCCATCCCGCGCCTCTTGGATATGGGCGTCGAGCCGTTCCTCCTCGTTTCCACGTTGCGTGTCGTCATCGGACAGCGCCTAGTGCGCAAGCTCACGAAGACGCGGGAGAAATACGAACTCAATCGCGATGAGCAGGCGCAACTCGAAAAGGCAGTCGATGCGGGCGTCGTCTTGAAGGCGCTGAAAGATGAGAAGATCGTGCCGAAAGATGCGACCTGGAAGACGGTGCCGTTCTACAGGCCGAAGGAAGGGCCGGACAATCCCACAGGGTATGCGGGCCGCATGGGCATCTATGAGGTGCTGCCGGTCAATGCCACGATCAAGGATCTCGTGATGAAGAACGCGACCGGCGACGACATCCACAAGCAGGCGCGCTCCGAAGGGATGCTGAGCATGAGCGAGGACGGCATCTTCAAGGCGGCCCAAGGGATAACGACCATCGAAGAGGTGCTGCGCGTCATCACGGAATAATTGATATGGCGAGATTCACCTATACGGCGGAGAAAAACGGAGGGGAAGTGTACAAGGGGATCGCGCAGGCGCGCGATCGGTTCGAGCTCTACGAGATAGTCCGTCACGAAGGTGCACGCATCATCTCGGTGCAGGAAGATACCGGCAAAGGCATCTTCAGCCTGCACTATTGGAATTCGAAGATCTCCACCGTGCCGGAGTACGAGAAGATACTCTTCGCGCGCAACCTAGGGGCGATGCTCGGCGCGGGGCTCGCGCTCGCCCGCGCGCTCGCGGTGATCGAGCGGCAGACGAAGAACGCGAAGCTCGTGGAAGTCGTCTCGGAACTCTCGAGCGCGGTGCGCCGCGGCGAGACGCTCCATTCCGCGCTCGCGCATTTCCCGCATGTCTTCCCAAAGCTCTTCGTCGCGATGACGCGCGCAGGAGAGGAAGGCGGCGGCCTCTCGGCGTCGCTCACCCTCGTCTCCGATCAGATGGAGCGTATGTACGTATTGAAGAAGAAGATCCGCGGGGCGCTCCTGTACCCGATCATCATCGTGTGCGCGATCCTCGGCATCGGCGTATTCATGATGATCAATGTCGTGCCGACCCTCGCGCAGACGTTCGCCGAGATGGGCGCGCAATTGCCGGCGTCCACGCGGGCGATCATCGGCGTCTCCAACTTCCTCGTGCACTACACGGTGATCGCGCTTTCGGGCACCATCCTCATCATCGGCGGTCTCTACGGATTCGTGCGCACGAAACTCGGCGGACAGATGAAGGATTTCGCGTTCCTGCATGTCCCGCTCGTCGGCCCCATCGTCAAAGAGGTGAATGCGGCGCGTACGTCGCGCACGCTCGCGTCGCTCCTGAGTGCCGGGGTCGATGTCATCACTGCGCTCGATATCGTCGCCGACGTCGTGCAGAACAGCTATTTCAAGAATGTCGTCGTGCAGGCAAAGGAAGGAGTAGGGAAGGGCGAGCCGCTTTCCGCCGCGTTCGTGCGCAGCGAACATCTCTATCCGGCATTCGTCGGCGAGATGATGTCGGTCGGCGAGGAGACGGGGCAGCTTACCGACATGATGAAGAAGCTCGCGATCTTCTACGAAGACGAGGTCGACCGCAAGACCAAAGACATGTCGACGGTGATCGAGCCTTTCCTCATGCTCGCGATCGGCGGCGCGGTGGGATTCTTCGCGGTCGCGATGATCTCGCCGATCTACCAGCTTTCCGACAACATTTGACTTTTTTGACAATATAAAGCATGGTATTCGTGCGTAACTGATACAAAGGAGGTTCCGATGTCGCTTACGTTCGGAAACGTTGCAAGAGGAGTTGGTCGAATTACCCTGTTCATCATGGCGTGGGCGATGTCCACGTTGAGCCTCAACCTCTTGCTTCTCATGTTCTTTGGCGTCGTGTCGATATCGCTTGTCGGGTTCGGCATCTTACCGCCGTCAATCCCGGCGAGCTTCGAAGATATGCATGGGGCAGTGTTCTATGTGTACCCCACCACATTCGCACTTGCCGCGCTGATCGGAGGATACTTGTCGGTCGCAGTGGTGGCCTATACGTACCACAAGGACAACGAGAAGCTCGAAAAGGAGCTGATGTATCCGGGGCTTCTCATTATGTGGATGATCCAGACGATATTTTACGCTTTCGTCCTGTCACTCATCATCATCGTCACCTTCGGGTTCTACCTCGATATCCCCGCGGAACCGGCTTCGAACTTCCCAGTCATTTTGCGGGAAGCGAGATACTTCCTTCTCGCGGCACTAATCGCCTCCGGCATATTCGCTGCACGCGAGCTAGAGGACAAGTAGGGCAGAAGGCACTACAAGCACGCTTTGTGACCGCCTGTTCCCTTTGGAACAGGCGGCTTTTTTGTTGAATACCAAGAAGGGTTACACGCGATCACGCATAAATCGCTGCTGCAATTTTGCGCGATCCTTACAGGATCAGTACACCCTGAGGATTTCTTTCGCGAGTACGCTCAAGAAAATCTCTTAGGGTCTTGCGAGGCTCCAAGTATTCGCCTCTCACCCGCCTCGGTGCCTACACACCTCCGGCCTTGCGACGGGGCCCCGACCCCGTCTCACACGCTACAATAGATGAATGCACAGCTCCGTAGGGGAACGCGGCGCGACTCTTCTCGATGCGGTAGTTGGTACCGCGCTGATGTTAATAGTGTTCATCGGGATCGTCGGCGCGTTCCGCCTCACGGTCATGGTGGTCTCCAACAACAAGGCGCGCGCGGGCGCCGTCGCGCTCGCGAACGAGCGGCTCGAATACATCCGCAGCCTTTCTTACAGTGCGATAGGTACCGTCGGCGGCATCCCCGCGGGCACGATCCCGCAGACGGAACCCGTTTCACTCAACGCGGTGGACTACACGCGCCGCACGTTCGTCTCCTACGAAGATGATCCGGGCGATGGCATCGGCGGCGCGGATTCGAACGGCGTCACGGCGGATTTCAAAGCGGCGAAGGTGACAGTGTCATGGACGGTGCGCGACGGCGTGCACACGATCACGCTCATCACGCGCATCTCGCCACCCACCGGCGTCGAAGCATCGGTCCCGGGCGGCACGCTCTCCATCAACGTGCAGGATTCATTGGCCGCAGCGATCCAGAGCGCGCAGGTGCGCATCATCAACAGTTCGCTGACGCCGAACATCAATCTCACCACATTCACCGACGCGGCGGGGAACGCGACCTTGATCGGCGCGCCGGCAGGTGCGGGCTATCAAGTCGTGGCGACGAAAGCGGGATATTCGAGCGCGCAGACCTACAGCGCATCGTCGACGAACACGAATCCCTCCCCCGCGAATCTCGGCGTCTCGCTCAACCAGACGACTGCCTCCACGTTCGCGATCGATCTCATCTCGACGAAGACGATCGAGACGTATCTTCCGGTTACACGCGCGACGACGACGGAACCGTTCACGCTCGATAGCGGCATCGCGTCGTCGACGAAGATCACGGTGGCCGGCGGCGTTGCAAGACTCACTGCGGACGCGGGCGCATACCCTGCAAGCGGGATGTTCATCTCCACGCTCGTTTCGACGTCGAGCCTCGTGCGCTGGCAGGAGTTCAGCTTCGTGCATTTGAAACCGTCTGGGACAAATATCTTTTATCGCATCTATGACGCGAACGGCACGAATCTCATCCCCGAATCGCAGCTGCCGGGAAACGCCGCCGGATTCACGACCTCTCCCGTGAATCTCAGCACCGTCGCGACGAGCAGCTACGCTGCGCTCACCGTACATGCGACGCTCACGACTTCGAACGCGTCGAACACGCCGTCAATCGATTCGTGGAGCATCTCGGATGATTCGGGGCCGTCGCCGCTCAAGAACGTCGCGCTGACGCTGCGCGGCACCAAGACGATCGGTTCGGGTCCGAGCGGGACGCTCTATAAATACGACAACCAATCGCTCTCATCGGGCGCGAGCGGCAGCGTCACGGTGAACGATCTCGAATTCGATTCGTATACGGTGGGAGTCGCGGCATCGACGACGCGCGTCATCTCATCGGCATGTGACCCGCAACCGGAAGCGCTGTCCGCGAATTCCACGCAGACCACGCGCATCTATCTTTCCCCGTATACGACGAACTCGCTCCTCGTGGATGTGAAATCCGCTGCCGGTACGACCATCCCGAATGCGAGCGTACGGCTCTTCCGCGCCTCACCCGCGTACTCGACGACGATAACGAGCGACTCATGCGGCCAATCCTTCTTCAGCGGCATTGCCGCGGGGACGGGAGGCTCCGCGTATTCGATCCAGGTCTCGGCGACGGGATTCGTGACCTTCGATTCCGCGACGGTGAACGTCTCGGGCACTTCTCGACTTTCAGTCATTCTGAATTAGAACGTAGTTTGTAGAACGTAGTATGAAAATGCAAAAAAACAAGAAACACAGCTCTGCAACGAACTACGTCCTACGTTCTGCGTGCTGTTCTTCCGGCATGACCCTGATAGAGACGGTGGTGTGGGTCGCTATCACTACTTCCGCGATGCTCGCGATCGTCACCTCGGTGCAGTATTTCTACCGTACGAACAATTACGCGGTGGAGCAGGCGGCGGCGATCTCATCGGCGCAGCGCGGCATCGAATCGATGGTGAAGACGATGCGCGAAGCGGCGTATTCCTCTGAGGGCGCGTATCCGGTCATCGCGCTCGCGACGAGCTCCATCTCGTTCTACGCCGACATCGACGAGGATCCGTTCATCGAGAAGGTGCGGTACTTCATCCAGGAGGGATCCATGATGCGCGGCATCGTCGATCCGAGCGGGGACCCGCCGACGTATACCGGTACCGAGAGCGTCTCATCGCTTTCCGATTACGTGCGCAACACTGACCAAGAAGTGGACGCATTCCAGTATTACAATGCATCCGGCACGCCCATGGCGGACCTCACGAAGGTCGGCGACATGCGTTTCGTGCAGGCGACGATCGTCGTCAACGTGAACCCCTACCGGCTCCCCAACCAGTTCACGCTGCGTTCCACGGCATCGCTGCGCAACCTCCGATGATATGAGATTATTTCCCACACATGGAGAGCGAGGCGTGACGGTGATGCTTGTCCTCGTGTTCATGGGCATCTTCGTCTTCCTCCTCGGCACTATCCTCAGCTACGTGCTCATGCAAGGGAGATACGGCCGCGCGCTCTACGCACGCGAACAGGCGGTGAACGTCGCGGAAGGCGGGCTTGAATACTACCGGTGGTTCCTCGCGCACAATCCGAGCATCATGACGAACGGCGTCGGGCTCGTCTCGCCCGCCACGTATACCGCGAGCGATCCGGAAGGCGGCTCCGTCGGTACGGCGACGATCACCGCGACGGCGAATCTCGCGTGCGGCGCCGCGCAATCGATCGACATCACGTCCGTCGGTCGCGCGGACGTCAACGCGCTCTACACCCGCACTCTTTCCGCACGCTACATGCGGCCCTCCGTTTCCGAATATTCGAACCTCCTCAATGCCAACGTGTGGGCGGGCGCGGACCGCAATATCACGGGGCCGTATTTCTCCAACGGCGGCATCCGTATGGACGGCACGAACAACTCGACGGTGACGAGCGCGGTCTCGACATGGTCATGCGATTCGTCGTTCGGCTGCTCGCCGACGCAATCGAAGGCGGGCGTCTGGGGCGCGGGCACCGGCTCGTCGCTCTGGTCGTTTCCGGCATCGTCGTTCGACTTCACCGGCATCGCGACGAATTTCGGGACGCTGAAGACCTATGCGCAGACCAGCGGCATCCTCCTTGATACGACGCTGGTGAAGGTGGGCGGCGTACAGCAGGGAGGTTCCTTTTCGTCGGTCGGCGGGACGGATCAGCGCGGCTACCACGTGGTGATGCGCAGCGACAATACCATCGATGTATACCGCGTAACGGGTACCTCAGCTGCCGACAGCCAGCACAGCAATAATCCGGGCGTGTGGTACAGCGATTACCATACGATAACGACCCAGGTGTACGTCGGGCGCTACACGATCCCTCCGGGCTGCCCGGTCATCTATGCGCAGGCGAAGGTCTGGCTTGAGGGAGTCGTCGCGAACAAGGTGACGCTCGTCGCGGCGGACACCGGCGCTTTCACGCCGGATATCATCCTCCAGAACAACATCACGTATGCTTCAGGGACCGGCACTTCCGGACTTACCGCCATCGCGGAGCGCTCCGTCCTCATTCCCTTGGTCTCGCCGGACACGATGACAGTGCGCGGCATTTTCGTCGCGCAGACGGGGTATCTCGGCCGCAACTACTACACGACGAGCGGATCGCATGAAGTGCCCTCGGCATACGATTCGTATGTGAATCAGACGCTGCTTACCACCATCGGCACGGTCGTCTCGAACGGCCGCATCGGCACGAAGTGGACGTGTTCCGGCGTCTTCTGTTCCGGGTATAACAACCGCGTCGATACCTACGACCGTCTCCTCGCGTTCTCCCCGCCTCCGTTCACGCCGTCATCGTCGCCGGATTTCAAGCTGGTGCTCTGGCGCGAACAGTAAGAGTCATATAGGCTATCGGCAGGCAATGTAAAAGGAGGTGCACCATGCACTATCGGCCGGTACTGACGCCGCATGAAATGCGGCCGAGCGATTTCGACTTCGATCGGATGGTAAAGGCTCTCGATCATGGTCGCGAGTTATGCTTGGCGGATGAACGACGAGTCTTTCGGTCGTTGCCGCTTACGGTCTTCCGTTCGTATCCGGTGATCACGATCGAGCCGTCGCCGCGATACACGGACTCCATCGCCCTTGTTACGCGAGAGTGCAAACGCAGATTCCTAGGTTCTTCCATTGCAGTCAATGCCGTGGAGATCCGTATCTGCGGTATCGCCGATTTAGCCGACGAACTCGAATATTTTGAGAGTATCGTTGTTGCTGGCGATGCCTTCGAGCGTGGATCGACGGTGTTCCAGTGGCATGGGGATCTCACGATGAGGTGCGTCTGCGGCGAATACGAGCTCGAATCGTCCGTGAATGACTATCATGCAGCATCGGGCCATGCGGTGGATTCCGTTACGATGAATCTATTCGCGTTCCGGGAGCTCATCGGTATCCTGCGGGCATTCGGCACGACAAGCTTCGGCTGGAAAGAGCAGCATCTGAGGTCTCGTCATTAGAGAACGACAGCGAGGCCGCGTACAGCGGCCTCGTTTTTCATGCGTGCTACAATCGCGAAATGAAGTCGCTTGTCGTCGCGAACTGGAAGATGAATCCGGCAAGCCTGAAAGAGGCGAAGAAGCTCTTTGAGGCGACGAAGAAAGCGGCAGCGCTCGCCAAAGGCGTTTCGGTCGTCGTCGCGCCACCCGCTATTTTCTTGCGTGACATCGCCGGCATGCAGCCTGCCCGGCCAGGGCGCGGCGGGAAAGTGGGACTCGGAGTGCAGAATGTGCATTACGAGCCGGCGGGTGCGTTCACGGGAGAGATATCCATCCCACAGGTGCGCGACGCGAAAGCGAATTATGTGATCATCGGCCATGCAGAACGTCGCAGTCCGCCAGCCGGCGGAGGGGAGACGAACGAAGATACGCGCCGCAAAGTCGCGGCCGCGATGGAGGCAAAGATGATACCGATACTCTGTGTCGGCGAGAAAGAGCGCACGCAGAGCGGCGAGCATTTCACGTTCGTGAAGGAGCAGCTCCGCGTCGGGCTTACCGATGTCTCCCCGGCGAGACTCTCGAAGGTAATCATCGCGTACGAACCTGTTTGGGCGATCGGCGGCACCACCGCCATGCAGCCGCGGGACATGCACGAGATGAGCATCTTCATCCGCAAGATGATCGTCGAGCGGTTCGGCGAGAGCGGTATGAATATCACTATCCTCTACGGCGGTTCGGTGGACGCTCAGAACGCTCCCGACATGCTGCGCAATGGCGATGTAAAAGGTTTCCTCGTGGGTCGCGTGAGCGTGGATGCGAAGGCGTTCGGCGAATTACTCCAGGCAGCGTCACGTGCATAACAATAGTATGTTCACCAGTATCGACGAGATCCCGGCGGAAGAATTGCGTGGCAAGCGTGTCCTCGTACGTGCGGGTTTCGACGTGCCTCTCAATGATAAAGGAGAGGTCGCGGATCTCTTCCGCGTGAAGCGCTCCGCCGAGACGCTGAAGTATCTCGCCGCGGCGGGGGCGCGCACCATTGTCCTCTCGCATATCGGCCGCGACCCGAAGGAGACGAACGAGCCTGTTTCTAAAGCGCTGCAGGAACACGTGAAGAATACGTACATACCGGATATTGCCGGGCACCTTGGACGCAACGCGATACAGATGATGGATGACGGCGATGTGCTTCTTCTTGAGAATCTCCGTCAGGATCCGCGCGAGGTCGCTAACGACGATGGGTTCGCCAAAGAACTCGCCTCGCTGGGCGAGATCTTTGTCGGCGATGCGTTTTCCGCCGCGCATCGCGCGCACGCCTCAGTCGTCGGCGTGCCGAAATACCTGCCGCACTTCGCTGGGCTCCTCATGCGCGACGAGGTGATGCAGCTGAAGAAAGCGCGTGTGCCCGACCATCCGTCATTCGCGATCCTCGGCGGTGCGAAATTCGAGACGAAAGCCCCGCTCGTGAAGACACTTCTCGGCTCCTACGACCATCTCTTCGTGACGGGAGCCTTGGCAAACGATGTGTATAAAGCGCAGGGGTTTCCCGTCGGCCGTTCGCTCATCTCCGAGGAGCTGCCGACGCCGTACATCCTCTCGCATCCGCATTTCCTCGCGCCCAAAGACGTGACGGTGCAGAAGCTCGACGGGCACGCGTCCGTGAAGAAACCCGAGGCGGTGGGAGCAGACGACAAGATCGTGGATATCGGGCCGGAATCGATCGCGCTCGTGGCTCCCTATATCGAGAAGGCGAATTTCATATTGTGGAACGGGCCGACCGGCCTCTACGAGGAGGGATTCGTGTCGTACACGCATGCGATCGCCGAGATGATCACGCGCCGCATCGCCGACGGCGCACAGGCCGTCATCGGCGGGGGAGACACCATCGCGGCCATCTTCGAGAGCGGCATTTCCGAAGAGCGCCTCGGATTCCTTTCGACCGGCGGCGGTGCCATGCTCGAATATCTCCTGGCGGGCACGCTTCCCGGCATCGAGGCTCTGGAGTAGTATGTAGGGCATACTACTATCCTTTTCTGATATGAAAATCCTTTACGCACTCGTGGGACTCGTTGTCATCAGCGTCGGCGCATGGCTCGTCCTCGGTCAGAAGGGGGGTGCCGTGGAGACGATATCGCCGGGAGTGGAGGCGAGCGACCTGTCGTCCAGCGGGACGATGGAATTCAATGGCTCGCTGCAGCAGCTCATGGCGCGCAGCGGTTCGTGGCAGTGCGAATACGCGGCAGATGTGGGCGGCACCAGCGTGAAAGGAACCACCTACATCTCCGGCGGTAAGATCCGCAGCGATATCCTGACGACGATCCCGCAGCTCGGAAGGAACGTGGACATGCACATGATCCTGCTCGGCAACACCGCCTATACCTGGAACAGCATGTCGCCCCAGGGCATGAAGATCACCATGAATAACGGACAGGCGAATGCCGGGGCAGGCGAGCAGGCGTGGGCGCAGTTCAATCAGCAGTACGGCTACATGTGCAAATCTTGGGCGACGGACGAGAGCAAATTCACGCTCCCGTCCGGCATCACGTTCTAGCCGGTACTCGGCTCACGCCTGTCTGGAATGACTTTTGCGTTTGGATCAAGAACGAGTAAGATGAGACCATCAGCGCATGGGAGAATGACAATGGCTGGATCGTGGAATCCTGACGACTTTCAGGGGAAACGCGAAGACCATGTCGCTTTTTCGAGCGACATAGCCGGCACCATCGGGCCCGTCTTTCTGGTACTTCTGCTCGCGGCACTCCTACTGCCTCTTTTCTGAACCGCCTGGATCGTGCCGCCTCGCACTGAGGCGGCGCTACTTTACGATATTCATAAGGGCTTCCCAGGGCTTCCTTCAAGCTGTACTCTACTCGCTATGCCCCCACACCAATGGTGGCGAAGCCTTGATATGAATACGTACCACGCATATCTAGATTATCAGCATACGTTGTCATCTCGCGTTCGTGGGCATACGTCACGGCACGGAATGTCGACACCATTGGTGTAGGGGTATGCAAGCTGTCATACTCGCCGCAGGACGCGGCACACGGATGGGAAAACTGACGGAGATGCTACCCAAGCCGTTGCTTTTGGTGAATGGGAAGACGCTCCTCGAGCACAAATTCGACGCGCTGCCGGAGGAGGTCCACGAGATCATCCTTATCGTCGGCTATCTGAAAGACGCGATCATCGCGAAGTTCGGCGATTCTTATAATGGGAAGAAGCTCGTATATATAGAACAGAAGAATATCGTCGGTGGGACGATGGACGCCCTTTTACAGGCGAAGGACCTCCTTACCGAGAAGTTCCTCGTCATGATGGGGGACGATATCTACTCGAAGGAGGACATCAGCGCCCTCCTTACGCATGATTGGGCGATCCTCGTGCAGCGCGTGCCCGACACAGGCGCTGGAGGGAAGGTCGTCTACGACATCGAGGGGCATGTCATCGACATCATCGAGAGCGGAGGACACGCGGGCGGGGAAGGCGCGGTCAATACCAATATGTGGGTCCTCGACCCGCGCATATTCGAGCATCCGCCGGTGCCGAAAACCCCGGGTTCGATGGAACTCGGCTTGCCGCAGACCGTACTTGCCGCATCGAAGGCGAGCGAAATCCCGCTCGACGTCGTCGAAGCGACGCGCTGGATACAGATAACGAATCCAGAGGATATCCAGAAGGCGGAGAAGCTCCTATCCACAACCTAGTCTGAAGGGACGTTTCCAGCATTCATACTGTAGGAATGTCGAGAAGGACCGTTCTGCTCCTCGTATCGGTACTCGTTATCGTTCCTCTCGTATCGTCGGCGCAGACCGTCGATGAGCTGCAGGCCAAGATAAACGCGCTTCTGCAGCAGATCAAGGCGGTGCAAGAGAAGATTTCCGGCACATCGAGCGTGGTGCCAGCAGCTTCGGCGGCCTCAAGCGCATCTTCCGCATCCGCATGTCCCGTCCTTAAACGCATGCTCGGTGTCGGCAGTCGCGGCGGAGACGTGACGCAACTGCAGATCTTCCTCAAAACGCAGGGGTATTTCAGCGAAGAGGCGACGGGCTATTTCGGTGTACTCACTGAAGCGGCGGTGAAGCGCCTGCAAGCTGCAAGCAGTGTGGTCTCATCCGGCGACGCGCAATCGACAGGGTATGGCGCTGTCGGACCCAAGACCCGCGCCCGTATCGCGGCGCTCTGCAGCGCAGCATCCGCGGCGGCTACTTCCGCGCAGCCGCAATGTCCCATGATCACTTCGCCCACAGCACCCGCGGCCGCCTGTGGCGGCACCTGGGAGAAACTCATGAGCCTCGGCTGCCACATCGGCTGGCGATGCATCCTTGCGTTCAGCGGTGCGAACAAGCCGCCGATCGTGAGTTCCATCGATGGCCCGACGACGCTCGCCCCCAGCACCTTCGGAAGCTGGAAGATCCAAGCGATCGATCCGGAACAGGGAGCGCTCTCGTATAGCATTACGTGGGGCGATGAAGGCATCGAGGACATCCTCCGCTCCATCGCGGGCGTGGGCACCACCTACTCGTCCGCCTCGAGCCTTACGCATTCGTATGCGAAAGCAGGCTCGTACACGATGAGCGTGAACGTGCGCGATGGCGCGGGGAATGTCGCATCGGCCCTGCTCATCATCAAGGTCGCGAGCGACAGCGTGAGTACCGGCAGCTATTTCGATCCGGTCAGCGCGAGCGCAACGAGTACTGCCGGTGCGGCGTGCGTGACGCCATGGGGCGTGCAGGTCGTCTCGTCGGGCTCCACCGTGTACTGGCAGCCGTACTTCACCGAAGGCTCGTATTTCGCCACGACAAGCCCCATCATGAGATGCGATAATGGCGGATGGAAGAAGTGCGATTCTATGGGAGAGAGCTGTCAGACCTACGTCGTCGCGACGTCTACCTCGAGTACGGCAGCGCTCCCGAGCTACGTGAATAAGATCGGAGCGCCGTGCCCGAAGCCGGGGCAGACCATGGTCGTGAGCGTCCCGCCCGGCACGCAGCTGTGCCAATGGCTGAGTTGCACGATCACGACTGAGGTCCAGACGATCACGCTCCGGTGCAACGACAACGCGTGGGTTGATTTCAAATAAGGATTAATCACACTAAACGGATTTCATATGAAAAAGAACGTATTCGCAGGGATTTTCGTCGCAATGCTTTGTATCGCGCCGTTCGCCGCTTCGGCGCTTACCGTTGATGATGTGCAAGCGCGTATCAGGGAATTGCTTGCGAAGGTCGCGGAGCTGACTGCGCAGATCAGGGCTTTGCAGAGCCAGGCCACGGTGACGACTCCCTCGGGCACGACGCCGCCGGCATATGGCCTTACCTATCGCGTCTGCAACATCCTCGAACATTCCATCGCGCAAGGACAGACGAACGACGACGTAAAGAGTCTCCAGGAATTCCTGAAAGAGCGAGGATACCTGAATGCGGAAGCCAGCGGCTATTTCGGTGCGCTCACGAAGGAAGCCCTCATCCGCTTCCAGGCATCGGAAGGCGTCGTTGCCGCCGCCGATGTGCGCGCGACCGGCGCCGGCCTTTTCGGCCCCAAGACCAAGGAGCGCCTCCGCATCTGGTGCGGCCTGCCCGGCCAGGGCGGAAGCGGGATACCCGGTCAGCAATTCACTGCTTCGCCCACGCGTGGGAATGCGCCGCTTTCCGTCACCTTCAGCACCTGGCTGAGCGGTTTCCGCATCAATACGATCTTCTACACGCTCGATTACGGCGATGGTTCCAGCGAGAGGGCCGCTGATTGCTACGCGCCAGCCGATGCCTGCCAGTCTCCCGGGCAGAATACGCACACCTATTCATCGAACGGCACGTACACCGCGACCTTGAACAGGATTACGGACCCATGTCCGGACGATGGAAACCCGAACACGCCGCGGTGCCTTGCCGCGATCCACAGCGAAGTCATCGGCAAACTGCAGATCATCGTGGGACCCATCGCGTGCACCAAGGAATACCGGCCTGTCTGCGGCCTCAAGCCCATCGTCTGCATCACGACGCCGTGTAATCCCGTCCCGACCACCTACGGCAACACGTGCATGATGCAGGCGGACGGCGCAACCTATACCTATGACGGTCAGTGCCGGACGCAGACCACCGACCCATCGTCCGATCCCCAGTGCAAGAGCTGGTATGACGGATGCAATTCCTGCGGACGCTCGACGTCGGGCGGCCCCGCGGCGTGCACGCTCAAATACTGCTCGGCCGAATCGATGACCGTACCGTACTGCACCGGCTACTTCGGCGACTCGACGAACAAGTCCCCGACGATCTCCGGTTTTTCCGGTCCCACCACGCTCAAGGCGAATGAGACGGGCACCTGGACGGTGAAGGCATCCGATCCGGAAGGGCAGCAGCTCAGCTACTACATCTCGTGGGGCGATGAGGCGGACTACACCGCCTCCGGGCTCATGACGACGCTGCCGGTCTTCACGCAGACGACCACCTTCACGCATGCCTACAGCGGCGCAGGAACGTATGCGGTGCACATCACTGCGCGGGATTCCGCAGGCAAGGAAGCCAGCGTGACGATCACCGTCAGGGTAAGCGGGAGTTCGGGGACCGTGTGCAGCGCGCAATACGAACCGGTATGCGGACGGCCCACGGGCTGCGCGAATACCTGCGCGACGGGCGCCCAGTGTTCCATGATCTGTCAGCTGTACGACCCCCTTACGTACTCGAACCGCTGCTATCTCGATGCGGCGGGAGCCGAATACCTCTACGGCGGAGCGTGCACGCAATAGGTGTCGCACATATGCACACGCGCGGCGGCCGAAGGCCGCCGCGCTTGATATACCCCGTGAGATATATTTGCCGAGCTTATATCTCCGACGTCATCTCCCTTTCCACACTAAACCTGTCGCAGACGCATTCCTGCGTATCTCACGGGGTATACTTTTCCCATGAAGAACATGCTTCGTGCGATGGCCATAACTCCTTTCTTGGCGCTGACGGTCTTTTCCGTGGCGCACGCGCAATCATCAACTGACTTGCAGGCGCAGCTGAATGCGCTCCTTGCGCAACTCTCCGCATTGCAATCACAGCTCCAGACGAGCTCTTCTTCGAACACCGCTCCCGCCGCGACACCGGGCGCCTCGGGCCAGTGTCCGACGCTCAGCCGCGCGCTGCGCCAAGGCATGTCAGGTTCCGACGTGACTGGTCTCCAGGCATTCCTCGCCACGGATTCGAGCGTCTATCCCGAGGCGACGGTGAGCGGCTACTTCGGCGCACTCACGCAGGCAGCCGTCCAGCGGTTCCAGGCGCGGCACCTGCTCGTCTCTTCAGGCACGCCTGATACGACGGGCTACGGCGCCGTCGGTCCCGCGACACGCGCGGCGATCGCGGGCCTCTGCAAAAGCGGGAGCGTACCGACTACCACTTCAGTCCCCGGCGGCAACTGCTCACAGGGCGGCCTCACCGCCGTGAGCGGCCTCACCGCTGATTTCTATTCGGTGACCGCCGCACCGCTCGGCAGCAGCTGCGCGTCGAATAAGACGACGCGCCAGTGCGTGAACGGCAATTTCTCGGGCAACCCGGCCTATCAGTACGGAAGCTGCAGCGACACTGCCAACCAGTGCATCGTGAACAGCGTTACGATCGCCAATGGCGTCTCCCAGCAGTTCTACTCGCGCAGCAGCGTGAATACCGGGGACGCATGTTCTTCCTACACGCAGACTCGCACGTGCACGAACGGTGTCATGACGGGCGCATCGAATTTTATGTACAGCTCGTGCATCGTGGATGTGCCCGATTCATGTTCCGTGGGCGGCATCGCCGTCGCGCACGGCTCCTCACGCACGTTCTACACGCAGGATCTCGCCACCAGCACCGTTTCGTGCAGCGCCTACGGCCAGAGTCGCACCTGCAACGACGGCGTGCTCTCGGGGAGCGGCGAGTATTCGAAACCTTCCTGCACGGCAGGCGCGTGCTTCACGGACGGCGTCACGTTCCAGAGTGGCTCGACGACGACTTTCTACTTCGCGAAGAACATCCCGTCAGGCGAACAGTGCTCTTCCTATGCGCAGACGCGCTCATGCGTGAGCGGCACGTTCACCGGGAATGCCGCGTACAAGTACACCTCCTGCGTTCCGGCAGCGGCCGGCACGTGCGTGACGGATAGCGTCGTCCTCACCAGTGGGCAGGCGTGGCTCTTCTACTCGACGACAACCGCCGCAGTCGGGACCACGTGCGGCTCCGTGTCACAGCTACGCACCTGCACGAACGGCACGCTCGGTGGCACCGCGAGCTTCAATCGCACATCCTGCTCCGACACGAAGCTGTGTCCGCTCGCGGGCGTGAACGTCCCGCACGGCGATTCGTACACCTTCTATAACGCGCAGACAGTCGACTTCGGCTCGACCTGCAGCAGCGAGGCGCAGACGCGTACCTGCTCCAACGGCAAATTCTCGGGAAGCGATTCGTACCAGTACGCGAATTGCAGCGTGAATCCGCCGCTCTCCGGCATGGGTGCGGCTCAGCTCGCCGCGGCGCTCACCGCGCTGCAATCGATCCTCCAATCGCTCCTCGACAAGCTCGATTCGTGGTTCTAGCCTTTTGAGAGTTCCGCGCGGATTTTCCGAGCCACCGATTCTCCTTCGTCTTCACGACGTGCGTGATGGCCCATCAGCTCGACACCATCGTCTTTGAACCGCGGGATGATATGGATATGAATATGATCGACGACTTGGCCCGCGTGCTCGCGGTTGTTCATGCCGATATTCACGCCGTGCGCGCCCACTCCTTTCTCAACGGCGCGAGCCATCTTCCGAACCGTTTCCTGCACGCTCGCCCACGTTTCTTTTGATACTTCGAATACGTTCGCGACGTGTTCCTTGGGGATTACGAGAGCATGCCCGGCATTCACCGGTTCGATTGTCAGGAATGCCAGCGTAGCATCATCTTCATACACCTTAATCGCGGGCGCCTCGCCTGCCACGATCTTGCAGAAGATACAGCCAGGCTCGTTCATGCCAGTTATAGTACAATCGTTCTGATGAACGGTGAAGGAACCCCGGTGAGCGATTTCGTGGCGGGCCTTCTGGCACGCCGCGGGATCATCGATGCGGACGAGATAGCGCGCTTCCTCCATCCCGATTTCGCACGGGATACGCACGATCCATTCCTCATGAAAGACATGGGCCGTGCCGTCGCGCGCATCCTTGCCGCGATAGCGAACAATGAGCGAATCGCAGTCTACGGCGATTTCGACTGCGACGGCATCCCCGGCGCGTCCGTCCTTTTCGATACCTTCGCCAAGATCGGCTACGAGAAGACGGAGGTCTATATCCCGCATCGCGACAGGGAAGGATACGGATTCCATATTCCCGCGGTGGATGAGCTCGCGAAGCGAAGCGTGGGACTCATCATCACCGTGGACGTGGGCGGCGCGGCGATCGATACGGTGAAATATGCAAAAGGACTCGGGATAGACACTATTGTGACGGATCACCATGAGATCACGGGTCCGTTGCCGGATGCCGCGGCAATCATCAATCCGAAGCTCGGCGAATATCCGTTCCGCGACCTGTGCGGCGCGGCAACCGCGTGGAAGCTCGCCTCTGCCCTTCTCATAGAAGGGAAGCGGCGCGGCATTCCTTCATTCACCGCCATCCCTGATGGTTGGGAGAAATGGCTCTTGGACCTTGTCGCGATCGCGACCGTGGCGGACCTCGTCCCGCTCATAGGAGAGAATCGCGCCCTCGCACACTTCGGCCTCACGGTCCTTCGCAAATCCCCGCGTCTCGGCATCCGCGCACTCTGCAATAGCACGCGGCTGCGTCAGGCGAATCTCACCGAAGACGACATCGCGTTCTCGTTCGCGCCGCGCATCAATGCGGCCTCGCGCATGGACGAACCGGAACTCGCTCTGCGGCTCCTCACGACGCACGATGCGGACGAAGCCGAGCAGCTCGCCGCGAAACTCGAATCGCTCAACCGGAAGCGTCGTGGCGTCGTCGCGGCGATCGTCCGCGAAGCGCGCTCGCGCATCAAGGCCCGCTTCAAGGAAGGTGATCGCGCGGTCGTCATGGGGGACACGCAGTGGAAGCCGTCGCTCATGGGACTTGCCGCGAACTCCATCATGGAAGAGCGCGGCGGCATCGTGTGCCTCTGGGGGAGGGACGCCAACGGCCGCCTCAAGGGCTCGTGCCGCTCCGACGGCACTGTCTCGCTTGTCGAGCTCTTCACGCATGCGCGCGCATCACTCGAGGAATTCGGGGGGCATCACGCTTCGGGCGGCTTTTCCGTCTCACACGAAGCGGTGCACACGCTCCCCGAGGCGCTCGCGCGCGCGGCCGAGCATCTTTCCTCGGATGCGGTTCCTAAGGAGGTGGCCGAACCCGACGGGGAGCTCATGCTCTCGGAAGTCTCCATCCCGCTTTTCCGCGACCTCTCGCGATTGGCTCCGTTCGGCATGGGGAATCCGAAGCCCGTCTTCCGGGTGCGCAAGGCGCGCATCACGTTCGCGCGGCAGTTCGGCAAGGAGATGAATCACACGGAAGTCACCCTCGTATGCAGCGAAAGCGGCGTAACCTGCCGGGCGTTCCAGTTCTTCCGGACTCCCATGGATTTCACCCTCGCGCCGTCGCCCGGGACCTTCGCCGACGTGCTCGCGACGGTAGAGCGGGACGCGTTCAGGGGGCCGGACAGGCTCGTCCTGCGGATTGCGGATATCGTGCTTCCTCGCGTTTAAGGCATGCTATAGTAGCGTCATGCAAAAGCTGTCCGTCGGTGCCTCTATCAGGTTCGGGTGGGAGACATTCAAGAAGAGACCGTTCTTCCTCATCGGCGTCGTCCTCGGCGTCATGATCGTTTCGGGCATCCTCGGCTCTCTCCCGAAGCAGCAGGGGATCATGACCATACTCCTCACGCTCGCGGTCCTCGTCATCAACATCCTCATCGAGATGGGACTCCTCTCGTTCGCGATCAAGGCGCAGGATGATATCGCGCACCTGCGCCTCCATGATTTCTGGCATCCGCGCTCGTTTTGGAAATACCTCGGCGTGAAGATCCTCACCGGCGTCATCGTCATCATCGGACTCATCCTTCTCATCGTCCCCGGCATCATAGCGGCGCTCGCGCTCATGTTCGCGACCTATCTCATCATCGACCGCGATCTGGGCCCCATCGAAGCGATCAAGGAGAGCATGCGCCTCACCAAAGGCAATCGCTGGAACCTCTTCCTGCTCATCCTGGCGCTCATCGGCATCAACATCCTCGGCGCCATCGCGCTCTTCGTCGGGCTTTTCGTCTCCATCCCGGTGTCACTCTTGGCCCTTGCACATGCGTATCGCACCCTGGCCGGTAAAGGAGTAGCTCCTGTTTCCGTATAATGTCGAAAATAGTCATCTACACTGACGGCGGGGCCCGCAACAATCCAGGTCCTGCAGGCGCAGGTGTAGTGATTCTCAAGGACGGCGTCGTGTGTGCCGAAGTAAAAAAATACCTTGGCGAGCAGACGAACAACTGGGCCGAATACGAAGCAGTGGTGATCGCGCTCGAGAAAGCGAAATCCATCGGCATCACAGGGGATATCGAGTTCCGGCTCGATTCGAAACTCGTCGTCGAGCAGCTCAAGGGGAATTGGAAGATCAAGGAACCGACGCTGAAACCGCAGGTCGCGAAAGTGAAGGCGCTGCTTGCCGATTTCGGCTCGGTGCATTTCGGCTACATCCCGCGCGAGGAGAACACAGAGGCGGATCGGTTGGTGAATGAGGCCATCGACCACGGTGTACAATGAGGGAATGACGGATGAGATGAAGGTGGTCCATATCATCGAACCGGAGAAGCCCGATGGCAGGCGCGTGATACTGACGACCCCGAAGAAGGCATTCGCCGGATTCGTCACGTTCGTACGCGAGCGCGGCGTCATGGGCCTCGCGATCGGTTTCATCCTCGGCTCTGCGGTGCAGAAGGTCGTCACGGCCTTCGTGAACGATATCGTGAACCCCTTCGCGGGCCTTCTCCTCGGCCGCGCCGACGGCTTCAAGTCGTTCGCGATCGGGCCGTTCCTCATCGGGGATTTCCTTGCGGTCATGATCGATTTTCTCATCCTCGCGGCGATCATCTATTTCGTATTCAAGGCATTGCGACTCGAGAGACTGGATAAGCCGAAAGAGTGATGTGTGCCTGCATAGAGGAGCGCGCGTCATACGGCGCGGCGTCATTTTGACTGTTATATTTCCCGGCATGGGGACGCGGATATTCTGGGCGGGCATCATCGGATTCATCCTCGGCGTGTTCGCGCGCACGAATGTGCAGTTTGGATGGGTGACGATCGGTTTCGTAGTATTTTGCGCCATCGTGGTCGCCGTTATGGTGCGTATCGAACTGGCGATGGCGCATCGCGCTTTTCTTCTTTCCATCGTACTTCTTGCATTCGCGGGCGGCGCAACGCGGATGCACGGCGGCGTCATCGAGAGCGATCCGACCCTTGATTCGTATGTCGGGAGCAAGGTCGTGCTCGAAGGGATTATCGTCGATGAACCGGATGTGCGCGAAGACAGCGTGCGGCTTCCGGTAAGAATCGCCTCGGTCGCGAGCACCAGTATCGAGAGCAGCGTGTCAGTCCTTGTCGTCGTGCCGCTGCATACGGATGTCGCATACGGAGATGTGATCCATGCGGAAGGGGAGCTGCGCGTGCCAGAGAGTTTCGAGTCCGGCGACGGTCGTGTATTCGATTACCCGGGCTATCTGGCGAAAGACGGGAACCTCTATCAGATGTCGTTCGCGAAAGTCTCACGCACTGGGAAGAACGAAGGCAATCTCCTCAAATCATGGGCGATATGGCTGAAGCAGAAATATCTCGAAGGCCTGGCGAATTCTCTGAGCGAGCCGCAAGCCGGTCTCGCGGGTGGCATCACGGTCGGCGATAAGCGAGGACTCGGCGAAGAGCTCTCGGACACGTTCCGTACCGTGGGACTCACGCACATCGTCGTCCTCTCGGGCTACAACATCATGGTCGTCGTCGATTCTCTCTTGCGATGGCTTTCGCGCTTCCCGCAGGCAGTACGCCTTTCCCTTGCCGGTTTCGTCGCGCTCTTCTTCGCGGCGATCACCGGATTCGCATCCGCTTCGACACGCGCGGCAATGATGGCCATGATCGCGATCACCGGGAAGGCGACCGGGCGCACGTATCTCGCCTCGCGGGCGCTCGCCCTCGTCGCCGTCGGCATGATTCTCTGGAATCCGTACATCCTTCTCTATGATCCCGGATTCCAACTCTCCATCCTGGCGACCGCCGGGCTTATCTTCCTCTCTCCTCTCATCACGCCGTATCTTCTGTTCGTGCCAGAGCGGCTCGGACTGCGCGAGATCGCGGCCTCAAGCATAAGCGCGCAGCTCGCGGTCCTGCCGCTTCTTTTGTATCAGAACGGGATACTCACCCTCTTCTCGCTGCCGGTCAATCTCCTCGCGCTTGCCGTCATACCGATGGCGATGTTCTTCTCTGCGATCGCCGCGATCGTCGGACTCTTCGCCGGTGCCGTCGCGCCGATCTTCGGCTTGCCTGCGTACGCCCTCCTCTCCTACGTCATCTACGTAGCGAAAGGATTCGCTGCGCTCCCGTTCTCGTCGGTCTCCATCCCTGCATTTTCAGCTACCTGGCTCATTCTCGTATACATGATCCTGTTCGGCATCGTGCTGAAAATGCATAAAAAAGCGGCGGGACATGAAGTCCCGCCGCATCGCTGAAAAAGAAGTTCGTCAGCACGTGAGAGCGTGTCCGTTGCCGCTCGCTACCGCGACCCTCCGAAGTCGTCTCCGCTCCTTGGCGACGTGTCGCTTCGTTGCGCGGACTTCAGGATCGCCGAGCATCTGCAGTCCCTCGGCGTCGTTCATCATCCTTTTGAAGATTTCCAGATGACGGTTACGAATGCGCGACGCGCGAATATCTGCAAGATCCTGCCGGAACGCGGGTTGTCCACCCCGAAGGTGGACGGTATCAAGGCGGTGGAGAAGGTCTTCTTCAGACCGTTGCTTCGCCATGATTCTGTGACTCCTTATTCAGTTGTGCTACAACCTTCTACTGAAGGTATACGTACCGTACCACGCTAAGCGTGACCATTCAAGACGTCGTAATGGTTCAATAGCTTGGAACCACCCCGTGGGAATATGGCATACATGGCATATACAAAGAA
>Ga0155055_115_pt1 | contig 31337 bp, 35 predicted proteins | sample RifCSPhighO2_01_FD_106023 | JGI IMG/M metagenome (GOLD analysis project Ga0155055, IMG submission 106023) | Candidatus Kaiserbacteria bacterium RIFCSPHIGHO2_01_FULL_56_24 | reverse complement strand
CACCCTGCCAAATAATCCATGCGACGAGCCCATGGGTAATTGCGTAATTCAGGGGATTTGGGAGAGTCTCAAACCCATCCCACCTGAACGCAGCGCACAGAAACTGAAGACAAAAAGACACGGTCCAGAGCGCCCATGGCCAGAACGGTTCCGCTGAAGGGTCAACAAATGTTGCGCGAATGAGAGGAAATGCTGCGGTAATGAGCGCTATCTGAAAGACCCATATCGCGGCTCCGGCACCCCACTTTTTTCTAGTCAGTAGCCAGAACCAAAATGCGGCGATTGCAGTCACAGCTGCACCAACATCAATCGGTTCGACTGGTGCCAATATCACCGCCGCATCCCCCAAGAACATTCTTACGCTAAGATACGACGCAACTAATACAACGCCAACAAACGCCACTGCCTCATTGAGCCATTTAGGCATGTCACGCGTGCGGTCGACATAGATGAGAAGACCGACAAGGGTCTCCCCCAGCCACAACCACCAGCTTATAGGGTTCGTATGTGCTTCTTTCGAAAATACCTCCGAGCAGTACCAGACGAATGCCACTGCTTGTACAAGTGCCGCGAGGTACCCCGCCCACGCTCCCAGGGTTCTAATCTTTTTCATCGAACCGATTCCTTTTTCCAGTCGACTATCGATTGCACGCAGACTTGACCAGATTTTCCTGCCTGATGGGTACTTTACAGCGTATTGATGCATATGCAAATTCCTGACAATTTACTTGCTCTCCTTTTACTTGATGGAGAGGCGGACGCTAACTTGTGGTCATCCTCTCGCAAAAGCAAGGCCAACATACGCGCCGAGGAGCCAGATGAGGCGGTAGGATTCGGAGAAGATGGCGTTCACGCGATCACTCATGTGCCAGAGCGATTGAAGCGCCGGAACCTGCTCCCACGCGATGATGAAGACTATCGTGGTTGCGCCGCCCGCCAGGAGCGCCTGGATAGGCTCCCCTGTCCCGCTCTCTACGTATTCGAGGGCCATACGGCGTACAAGAAGGTAGCAGACGACCGCGATGACACCGAAGGTGATCGCCTGCGCCATGGGCGTCGCGGAAAGCGCGCTTACGGTGCCGAGCACCGCGGTCTTCTCGACGAGCGAATAGAGAAGCACGGCTACCGGCAAGGCAAGCGCGATCGCGCACGCCCTCCCGATGCCGCTGCGCAAGGAATCGAGCGCGATCAGGATGACGAGGACGCCGAGGATGATCCAATCGAGCGGGATGCCCGTAAAGAACCCCGTTACGGAATGCAAATCCATACTGCGTCAGTATAACGCAGCGGAAAACCTAATTCGGTGAAGAAGTGTACAACTTAGAATTCATTTCGAAACCTCAAATGGAGGCGGCGAATGCGCAAAAGGGACTAAGACTTGGCCAAGCGGCCCGGAGCGGTCTCTTTTGCGCATTCGCCGCTGGAGTAGGTTTCGAAATGAATTCTAGAGCCCTTCTTTGCGCAGTCTCTCGATCGCTTCGCGTGCGCCCTTCGAGAGCTTCTTCGGGAATTCGATATCGATGCGTACGAGGAGGTCGCCGCGCGAGCCGCGGCTCGAGGGGACTCCCTTTCCGCGGATGCGGAGGAATTCTCCCTGCGTGACGCCGGTCGGGATCTGCAGCGCCGTCTCGCCATCCAGCGTGTGGATGCGATATTCGCCGCCGAGAAGCGCGTCGCTGAGTTTGACGGAAAGCGCCGTGACCAGATTCATGCCGTCGCGCGTGAAGAGCTTGTCGGATTTGACGTGGATCTTGACATAAAGGTCTCCCGCGGATGCGCCGGGTGCTGCTTCCCCGCGGCCGGGCATGCGGATCATCTCGCCGTTCTCCGCGCCTGCGGGGATGACGACGTGGATCTCTTCCTGCTTCTTGAGGACGCCGTCGCCGCGGCAGACGGGACAGATCTCCTTAGGGACTTCTCCGCGGCCTTTGCAGGTCGGACAGCTTCGCTGTGAGGTGAACGTCCCGAAGAACGTATTACGCGATTCCTTCATCTGACCCTTTCCGTTACAGGTCGCGCAGGTGACCATGCCGGTGCCCTTCTTGGCGCCCGAGCCGGCACAGGTATCGCATGTCGTGAGCTTCGAGATGAGCATGCGACGCTCGGTTCCGAAGATCGCATCCTTGAATGGGATCTCGACGTCGATGGAGATGTCGCGTCCGCGGCGTGCGCGGCGCTGCCCCCCTCCGCCGAAGATGTCTCCGAAGATGTCTCCCAAGTCGAATTCGGCACCGTTCGCGCCGGATCCATCGAACCCCTGCGTGAAATTGGAGAAGTCGAAGCCGTTGAATCCGCTGGCTCCTCCAGCATTTCCGCCCGCGCCGCCTCCTGTGAATGTACGGCCGTACGTATCGTATTCCGAGCGCTTCTTCTTGTCGGAGAGGACCGCGTACGCTTCGCTCAATTCCTTGAACTTCGCCTCGTCGCCCCCCTTCTTGTCCGGATGATACTTGTGCGCGAGAGCCCGGAATGCCTTCTTGATATCTTCCGCGCTTGCCGTTTTCGTGATACCGAGGATCTCGTAGTAATCTTTCATATCGAGCATTATAGCGAGTTACGACTGCGCAGCAAGGATACGCGTTCATGGACGCATGACTCGCTCGCTTACTCTGTTTTCTGATTCTCTTCCGGCCCCGCTTCCGGCGGCTTCTGATCAGGTGCTGCATTCTTCTGCATGGCTTCGCCGATCGTGCTCATGGCTGCTGAGAGCGCGTCTGACGCCGATTTGATGGCGTTCGTATCCGTGCCGCTGCGCGCCGCCTTCAGGGCATCGATCTTCTCCTGGACGTTCTTCCTGATATCCTCGCTCACCTTCTCTCCATGTTCCTTGAGCGCCTTCTCCGCGGCATACGCGATCTGGTCGGCCGTATTCTGTGCTTCTATGAGCTCACGTTTCTGCTTATCGGATTCCGCGTTCGCTTCCGCATCGGCACGCATCTTCTCGACGTCCGCGTCGGAAAGGCCCGAGCGCTGTTCGATGCGGATGGACTGCTCCTTTCCGGAGGTCTTGTCCTTGGCTTTGACGCTCAGTATCCCGTTGGCGTCTATGTCGAAGGTCACTTCGATCTGCGGCATGCCGCGCTGCGCCGGCGGGATGCCGTCGAGGTTGAATTTGCCGAGGGATTTATTGTCGATCGCGAGCGGTCGTTCTCCTTGGACGACATGGATCTCGACCGACGGCTGGTTATCCGCCGCCGTCGAGAATGTCTGCGATTTCGATGTCGGGATGGTCGTGTTGCGTTCGATGAGCTTCGTGGCGACGCCGCCGAGGGTCTCGATGCCGAGCGAGAGAGGGATGACATCGAGGAGAAGCACGTCTTTCACATCTCCTTGCAGGATGCCGCCCTGGATGGCCGCGCCGAGAGCCACGACTTCATCGGGATTCACCGTCATGTTCGGCTTCTTGCCGAAGAATTTCTCGACTGCCAGCTGCATGGCAGGCATGCGCGTCTGTCCGCCGACCAGGATGACTTCGTTGATGTCGGGATTCTTGAACGGGGACGCTTCCATCGCGCGCTTCGTGATCTCCATCGCGCGCGTGACGAATTCCTCGGAAAGCTCCTCGAGCTTGGCGCGAGAGAGCTTGATGAGGAGATGCTGCGGGCCCGAGGCGCCGGAGGTGATGAACGGGATGTTCACTTCCGTCTCCACGGCGCTCGAGAGCTCGATCTTCGCCTTCTCCGCCCCTTCATCGAGGCGTTGACGCGCGAGAGGATCGGTCCGCACGTCGATGCCGCTTTCCTTCTTGAATTCGTCCGCGAGCCAGTTGATGATCTTCTGATCGATATCCTTGCCTCCGAGATGCGCGTCGCCGTCCGTGGAGCGCACTTCGATGACGTCATCGCCCACTTCGAGCACCGAGATATCGAAGGTCCCCCCGCCGAAGTCGAAGACGACGATCTTCTCGTCCTTCTTCTTGTTGAAACCGTAGGCGAGCGCCGCCGCCGTCGGCTCGTTGATGATGCGCTTCACGTCGAGCCCGGCGATCTTGCCCGCGTCTTTCGTCGCGGCGCGCTGCGCGTCGTTGAAGTATGCCGGCACCGTGATCACCGCTTCGGTGATGGTCTCCCCGGTCTTGGCTTCCGCATCAGCCTTCAGTTTCTGGAGGATCATCGCGGAGACTTCTTCCGGCGAGTACCATTTGTCTCCCATTTGCACTTCGATGCCGCCGTTGGGGCTCTTGCGCATCTCGAACGGCACTGCCGCCTTGTCTTTCTGCACGTTGGCCTCGTCGAACGTATGCCCGATGAAGCGCTTGATCTGATAGACGGTGTTCTTGGGATTGGTCACGCCCTGGCGACGCGCGAGGAGCCCGACGAGGCGTTCGCCCGTCTTGGAAATGGCGACGACGGACGGCGTCGTACGCGCGCCCTCCGCGTTCTCTATGATGGATGGTTCTCCCGCTTGGACGATAGCGATCGCCGAGTTGGTTGTTCCGAGGTCGATGCCGAGAATTTTTGCCATATGCGTGAAAGTTTCTAGAAAATAGTAATCGTGATAGAAAATATATACTTCCTTTTGACCCTCGTGTCAAGTTTTCGTAGAGATTTATTTGAAGATGGTCACTTGCGACGGCCGGAGGATGCGATCATTCGTGCGATATCCGCTGCGAAGCACCTTGGCGACGGTATGCGGCACGCCGCCATCGGCTTCCTGTATCGCTTCGTACAGCATAGGGTCGAATTCCTCCCCTTCTTTACCGAATGTCTCGACGCCGTTCGCGGCAAGGATGCCGAGGATCTGCGTGCGGATGCTTTCCACCCCTTTGCGCCATGCCGGATCGACGTTCTGCCATGCATCGGAGAGCATCGCCATGTCGAAACTATCGAGCGCCGGGATCATCTCCTCGAGGAACGCCTCCTTGGCCATTGAAGCAGATCTCTGTGAAGCCTGTGCGAAGTCGCGCTTGGCGTTCACCAGATCGGCTTTCGCGCGCTGCCAACCGTCGAGGTATTCGCCGCGCTCTTTCTTCGCTTCCGCGAGCTCGTCTCGAAGCTTCTGCATCTTCGCTTTGAGCGCGCCGACGCTCCCGAGTTCGTCTTCAGGCTCGAAGTCGATGTCAGGGCTTTCGTTATCTGATGGAGGAGAAATCATTTTGTGAGTATAACATTTCCGGTCATATAAAAAAGAAGAGCCGCTTTCGCGGCTTGTTTCTTTATGGTTAGCGTTTCGGTCACAACTCTCATCCTCGCCGACGCTCGGATTCGGTCGCGACCCCGCCTCGCGGTTTCGCCTACTGGCGAAACATCGCTCCGGCCGTCTCGCGTCTCGAAAAAGCGAAGCAGTTCGCTTTTTCTAGCGCTTCGACCACTGTGGTGCACGACGTGCAGCGACGAGACCGAACTTCTTGCGCTCCTTGGCGCGCGGATCGCGTTTGAGGAAGCCTTTGACCTTGAGATCCTTGCGCAGCGCAGCGTCCATCTCGACGAGCGCGCGTGAGATTCCATGACGGATCGCCTCCGCCTGCGCCTTGAGGCCGCCGCCTTTGACGAGCACCGTGACGGCAAAAGCACCGCCGACGGTCTTGAAAGGCGCATTCAGTGCCTGATGCATGACCGCAAGCGGGAAGTAGTCCTCGGCCGTCCGGTCGTTGATGGTGAACGAGGTGGTCTTGGCAGCCGTGATGCGTACGCGCGCCGATGCGGTCTTGCGGCGTCCTACGGTCTCGATGTATTTCTTTTCGGCCATGGTATTAATCGGTGATGATAAGACGCTTCATGCGGCCGTTCAGCATCGTATTGCGCGGGAGCATGCGCTGTACAGCGTGACGCACCGCTTCACCGGGACCGCGGCGTCCGATAAGCGTCGAGAGCGATTCGATCTTGAGGCCGCCCGGATGACCGGAATAGTGCGTATACTTCTTGCCGAGACGCTTCTTCTCCGTGATGCGCATCTTCTTCGTGTTCGCGACGGTAACGTGCACGATCGAAGCGATGTGCGGCGTGTAGTCGGCCGAGGTCTTGCCCATGAGCGCTTTCGCGGCTTCGGTCGCGACGCGGCCGATGGACTTCCCTGCGGCGTCGATCTCGTATTTCCTCTGGATTACCGGTGCTGCCATATGATTATGCAAGGAATTCGATGCGCGCCATGTCAGCGACACGATTGCCGACACGGCCGAGACGTACGATGCGCGTATAACCCCCCTTGCGTGCCTCGTAGCGAGGCGCGATGGTGTCATGCAGCTTCTTCACTGCCTCGGGAGAACCGAGACGTGAGGCGACCACACGGCGGCTTGCGAGCGTATTCTGTTTGCTTGTCGTGACGAGACTTTCGATGAACGGGCGGAGTTCCTTCGCCTTAGCGGAGGTCGTCGTGATGCCGTTCTTGAGCACCAAGGAACGCGCCAGGGATCGGAGCAGAGCTTCCCGCTGCGCCTTCGGTCGATTGAGCGTACGTCGTTTCTTGTGGTGCCTCATAAATGAAGTAATGCAGGGGTATCTTACTGCGAACGGAGCGTAAGTCCAAGGTTCGAAAGGGCGCGTTTGATATCCTGCAGGCCCTTCTGACCGAGGCCTTCGATAGCCAAGAGATCGTCCTCGCGCTTGCGCACGAGGCCGCCGACGGTGCGGATGGACGCGTTATCGAGCGCCATCTCGACGCGCTGCGGGAGCTTCATCTCGGTGATGCGGGTCTTGAGCATCTCGGAATCAGCCGACTTGTCATCGCGGCGCATGCCGGAATCGCTCTCTTCCATCGCCGCTTCTTCAGCCACCTCTTCCTCCTTGAATCCGACGATGGAGCGGAGCTGATGGATCATGGTCTCGATGGACTTCTCAAGCGCTTCGCGCGGCGTGATGGTACCATCGGTCTCGATGAGGATGCGGAGGCGGTTGAAATCCGTCCGGTCGCCGACGCGCATGTTCTCGACTTCGTAGTTCACACGGCGGATCGGACTGAAGATAGCATCGAGCGCGATGGTGCCGATGTCGACACGTTCCTTCTGATGGACTTCCTTCGGGACGTAGCCGAGGCCGCGTTCTGCGCGGATCTCAAGCTCGAGAGTGACTTTGCCGGTGATGTCCGCGATATGCTGTTCCGGATTGAGGATCTCTGCTTGGCCCGGCAATTTGAGATCCGCGGCGGTGACGGCCTTCGGGCCCTTCACGCTGAGTGTGATCGTCTGTGGCTCGTCGCTGAGAAGTTGGAGTCGCATCTTGCGGATATTGAGGAGCATCGTGACGACATCTTCTTTGACGCCTTCGATGGTGGAGAATTCGTGCGAGACGCCGGGGATCTTGACTGAAGTCACCGCTGCGCCCGGAAGCGACGAGAGGATGATGCGGCGGAGCGAGTTGCCGAGCGTGTAGCCGTAACCCGGATAGAGCCCATCTATCTCATAGGTTCCGCTGCGTTCCGCTTCGGAAACGACGCGAGGCTTAGACGGCAAGGCGATATGGTAATCAAGCATAGAAAAATGGCGCGACACTAGTAAAGCGCTTATAAATAATATACCACTATCTGCTGTAAAACTCAAACACTGCCGGGTAATCGAGGGGGATTTCCGCCGCCACGTAGCCCGGTTCGCCCTCTACCTTCGCCACCATGATCTTGGGGTCGACGGAGAGCCATGTGGGGACGGGACGCGCGATCGCTTCGGGATCGGTCATATGCGTGAACAGCGTACTCGTGCGGGAACCCTCGCGGACGGTGATGGTATCAGATGCCTTCAGGCGGTACGACGGCATCGTGATGCGTGTACCGTTCACGAGGAGATGGCCATGCGAGACCATCTGTCGCGCGGCACGGCGGGTCGACGCGAACCCGGCGCGGTATGCGGCGCTGTCGAGGCGCGATTCGAGCGCGCGATGGAGGCTTTCCGGAGGATTTTTCGTCTCGAATGCTGCTGCCGCGTAGTTGGAAAGCTGCTTCTCGGAGAGGCCGTAGGTGTAGCGTACCTTCTGCTTCTCGATGAGCTGACGACCGTAGTCGGATTTGTTGCCGCGGCCGCGGGTCTTCTTGATCGGCTTGCGCGCCTCGGCCAGCGAGAACTTCTGGGTCTGCGTCTGTTCGAAGATCTGGTTACCCAGGCGCTTCGCGATCTTGTATTTCGATTTGATCTGCAACATATAGATATTAGATCCGGCGCGGCTTAGGCGGACGCGGACCATTGTGCGGTACCGGCGTGTCGTCGGCGATACGTGTGACCTCGATGCCCTTTCCTGCGAAACCGCGCAACGCGGACTCGCGGCCTGCTCCGACGCCGCGGATGACGACATCGACATCCTTGAGCCCGATGAGAGCAGCTTTCTCGCCTACGAGTTCTCCCACCTTGGCGGCGGCGAACGGCGTGCCCTTCTTAGCGCCGCTGAAACCCAGCGCGCCTGAAGACGACCATGCGACGGTGTTTCCCTCCTTATCGGCAAGAAGCACCTTCGTATTGTTGTAGGTCGCATGGATATGGAGCGTCCCGGAGACGAGATTGCGCTTCGCGACGCGCGCCAGAGAACGGGATTTCATTCCCTGATCGACGGTACCGCCTGATTTCCTGATGATTCGTTTCTTTCCCATAATTTATTTTCGATATTTTATGTCTTCTCCAGCTTGCGACGGCCGGAAGTCATGGTCTTGCGCACGTTGCCGCGGACGGTCCGTGAATTGGTCTTCGTTCCCTGGCCGCGTACCGGAAGCTTCTTGGTGTGGCGCGAACCGCGGTGGGATTTGATGTCCTTGAGGCGGCGGATGTTGCCTGAGATCGTGCGGCGCAGTTCGCCTTCGAGGATGAACTTCTCGATCGCTTCGCGGAGCGAAGATTCCTCCTTCGCTGAGAGCTTCTCCGGTTTCGTGCCGGGTTCGATGCCGAGACCCTTCAGGGTCGCGATGGCGCGCGGACGTCCGACGCCGTAGATGGCCGTGAGGCCGATCTCAAGTCGCTTCTTATCCGGGATGGTGATTCCTGCGATGCGTAACATAGTTGATCAGCCTTGGCGTTGCTTATGGCGCGGATTCTCACAGATGACCCACAAAGCCCCACGCCGGCGTACGTGCCGGCACTTCATGCAGATCTTCTTGACCGAGGCTTTGACGCGCATATATGAAATTCGCAGCCTGGTCAGAACCGTCGCGTTATACGAGCACGTCCGCCGTACGGATCGATCTGGAGAGCGACTTTATCGCCGACCAAGACCTTGATCCGATGCAGTCGCATCTTCCCCGCGAGATACGCAAGCGTAAGCTCGCCGGTCGGAAGTTTGACTCGAAATAACGTATTCGGAAGGGCCTCTTCCACGACGCCCTCCACGATTTCCGGTTCCCCCATATCTGCGCTCGAAAGATTATCAGCGAATGGTCGCGGAGTCAAGCGCTAAAACGGCTGCTCCGGCTGTTCCACGCTGATGCTGATCTTAGAAGGGTCGCTCGGGAACGAATGTTTCCAGAACGGGGTGATCCGAGCACGGGCTTCCTCGACCGCCGGGAAGCCCTGGATAAGGGTCTGGAAGGCCGACTCGTCGCGCCCCGCAAGCGCCTGCGCCAAGGCCTTCGGATCGACGTTCCAGATGAGCTGTCCGCTGCCGGAGAGCTTGAAGGTGAAGGGTTTCTGGCCCATTTCCCCCTGTGCGAGGGTCGAGGACGCTGAGGCGGAGAAAGTGTCGGAGAACTTGATGGAGATGGTCTGGCCCTCGGCATTGGCGCTCACGGCCTGCGCGATGGCTTGCGAGAACGGGCCTGCCGGGAACACCGGCATGACGACCGTCGCGCGTTCGTGGATGCGCACTCCGCCGCCCGGTTCATTGGTCGGCGGAAGCGTCTCGAACGACGTGCTGATGAGCCCGGGGAATGCGAGCGAGCCTTCCGGTGCGGTAGATGCGAGCTGCTGCGCCTTCTCGTTCAGGCGGCCGCGGACTTCGGAACGGGAGGAATCCAACGTCCCCGCTGAGACTGCTGGCCGATCTCCGGAAAAGCCGCCCGTGAATGCCGTGATCGATTTCGCGTAGACGCCCGCATACATATCAGGGGTCGATTTGAGACCAGGTAGCGTGAATCTGTCGGTCGCCGCGAGATTGTAAGTTTCTCCTGTCTGATCCGCGAAGACCGTCACCTGGATCGTCCCGGGAGTCGTTCCTTTCTTGCCGGGAACGTCGACCGATGCCGGGATACGGAAGATGAGTCCGTTCGGCGCCTGGAAGCGCGTATTCTTGATGAGACGTACCGGCTTATCGGAGAAGGAGTTGTAGACCGTCACCTGTCCCGTCGCTTTTTCGTCGACATGCTCGACGCCGCTTGCCGCGACGACGGCTGAATCCTCGAACACCTGCGTGATGACGGTATACGCGATCATCCCCGGAGCCGCCGTCGCTTCCGGTACCGCAGTGAATGATGTCGATGCGTCGAACGGGACGACCTGCACATGCGGCGTCACCGTGACGCTGGTCGAAGGGAACATGACCAGCGCGCCCGCGCCACCGAGCACGATGACGGAAACGATGGCGGCAGCCCAGACGCCCCAGCGGCCGCCTCGTCGCGCGGGTCGCGGATACGCTTCCCGTTGGATGCGTTCCGGTGCGGCGCGCGTCATGCGGACGCGAGCGGCCGTCGGTTTGATATTCCGGATGGATCGTTCGGGGGCCATGTGCGGTTCGGAGTCGATGTCCGGCTGCACCGGCTCGTCTTCCGGGGGGGTTATATCCTGCATGTAGTGACGGGCCATATGAATCTATCAGTAATCAATATCCGATGATCAAACAATACGCGATGTCTGATCATCAGGTATCGACCATCGTCTGGAGTCTGAGACTTGGGATTTGAATAGTAAAGACGTCGATGATTATACACCACAATCATGCGCTCTGTTCAAGGATATTCACAGATGATGCGGATATTCCGATGCCAGTGTCAGGCGAGATCCCTGGCGTCCAGTGCACGGTATCGAGCATGTGCTCAGGCGAGAGCGTCTCGACGGAAAGCGGCTGCGTCGTCGCCGTGAACTGCGAGAAGTCGATGCGTGAGAAGAATCCCTGGAGCCACGGCGTGAGTTCAGCGGGCGCCGAGAGCAGCGCGGCGTTCGGAAGCCGCCTGGTCGCGGCAAGCTTCGCGAACACCTCGCCGAATGCGCGCACGAGATCAGGTTCCGCGCGCGCAAGGGAATCCTTGAGTGACTGGCATGCCGTCGTCGAGCACGCGTCCGTCGCGAGCATCCGCAGCATGGAGAGGGTCTCTTCCGGGAGTCCGCTCGGTGCCACGCGCTTGAGGATCGTCGAAAGGCCTTCGGGAGCAGCGCCGTACTGCGTCATCGATTCCTTGCGGATGATCGCGCAGGAGCTGACGGATCCCCCGATATCGAGAAGAAGGAAGCGATGCACGTCGGGAAGATGTTCCTGCATCACCGTGAGGATCGCGCGCATCCCCGAGCGGATGACAGGCGTACGGCCGGGAAACGCCTTGCCGAGCACCGATATGATGCCGGTCTTCATCGCGGCATCGATGTCGCTCTCGAATGCGACGAGGCCGATGCTTTTCGCGCGTTTTCCGAGAGGTTCCCCCGTCGGATAGCCGTTGAGGAAGACCTGCATGACGCCGGCCTCCGATATGTTGCCGCGGTCGAGCTCCGATGGCGCGGCAAGCGCTTTCTTTGCGAGCTGCGCGATGAGATCTTTCGTGATGGCGCGCGGCTCGCTGAACGATTCCTCTGCCTGCGTCGTGCGGAAGCGCGTCCACGGGGCGCGAAGGATGACATGGAGCGCATGCGGCGGATTCGATTTCTTTCCCGAATCCGCGCTCATCAATTTCCCGATGGTCGTCTCAAGAAGCTGCAGGATCGCGGCGGCGGACTGTTCGGGCGCGCGGTCTTCGAAAGGAAGGGTCGCGCGGATCGAGTTGCGGACTTCCGCTGCAGCGCCTTTCCCGAGCGTGACGAGCGCCGCGCCGACGGAACCATCTCCGATATCGGCGATGAAAACCGGCTTTCCCTGAAGTCGGCTGACTGAGAACATTCCAAATAGTATATAGCCACTAGCCACTAGCCACTAGGGAGAGTAATGCGTACCAATTGGAATTTGTATATTCCTAATGGCTAAACCCTAGTGGCTAACTACTTTTCCAAAACCCCCTTGATGCGCCGCACGCCTGCTGCGACCGCTTCTTCCTTCTGTATCCTGAAGGTGCCGCTTTTACTTATTTCGGATGTGTTCGTGACATGCGGGCCGCCGCAGAATTCGATGGAAAACGCCGTATCGAATCGCGGATCCTCTTCGGAAGCTCCCGTCGGGCCGACGGAGTAGACGGAGACCATATCGGGATATTTAGCGCCGAATTCCCGCTCGGCGTCCAGTTTCTCAGCCTCTTCGCGTGCGATCGTGCTCCGCGTGACCGGCAGCGCCGCTTGGATCTGCTCGTTGACGATTCGTTCGACTTCCCTCTTCTCATCCTCGGTCATCTTTTCTCCATGCGAGAAGTCGATGCGTAATCGCTCGCTCGTGATATTGCTCCCGCGCTGCTTCACGTGTTCGCCGAGCACCGTCTGCAGGGCCTTGAGAAGCAGGTGGTGTGTCGTATGCAGACGTGTCGTAGCTTCCGAAGTGTCGGCGAGGCCGCCTTTGAACTTCTGCTCCGAACCCGCACGTGAGATATCCGAGTGCTTTTTCATGAGTTCCTTGAAACCGAAGCCATCGACGGAAAGCCCGCGCTCGTTGGCGAGCTCCTCCGTCATCTCGAACGGGAAGCCATAGGTGGTGAAAAGAGTGAACGCCTCTTCTCCAGACATGTGGGACTTCGTAAGTCCCACATCAGAGGACATCTTCTCGAATTCCTTCATGCCCTGCGCGAGCGTGCGCGCGAATTGCTTCTCTTCTTCCCAGATAGCGCCACGGACGGACTGGTACGCTTCGTCGCTCTGAAGTTCCGGATACGCGTTCTTGTATTTCTCGATGTAGATGGTGGCGCAGCGGACGAGCATGCTGTCCTCTTCCTGACCGTCCTGGAGCCCGAGCTTCATGACATGCTGCGATGCGCGGCGCAGGAGGCGACGGAGGACATAGCCTTGTTCGGTATTCGATGGTCTAACGCCATCCGAGATCATGAATGTGGCGGCACGGATGTGATCCACGATGATCCGGAACGATCTCGTATAACGATCGTCGCGATATGATCTGCCGGAGAAATGCTCGAGGAGCTCGATGGGTTCGCGGAAGATGTCGGCCGCAAAGACGTCGCCTTCATCATTGATGGCAGCGAGGATACGCTCGATGCCGCCGCCGAAATCGACATTCCGCTTCGGCAGCTGGCTGAACGAGCCCTCCTGCTTAACGTATTGCATGAATACCGAATTGCCGATCTCCATGAAGCGGCCGCAGTCGCAGTTGGGATGACATTCGGCGCCGGACTTAGGATCGTGTTCCGCTCCGAAATCATAGAAATATTCGGAATCAGGGCCTCCTGGCTCTCCCATCGGCATGTTGTCGGGTGTGCCTGCCCGGCTCCACCAGTTCTTTGTGGCGTCGTAGTAGAAGATCCTCCCGCCGCGCATGCCGAGGCGCGAGCCGTCCGCCTCCGATCCGATCTCTATGATGGGCGCATCGATCCCCGCTGATACGAAGAGTGCCTGCCAGATCCCGGCGGCTTCGGTATCCCGCGGGATTCCGTTCTTCTCATCGCCGGAAAATACCGTGACGTAGAGTTTCTGCGGATCAAGACCTGATTCCGTGAGGAAATCGAAGACGTAACGGAGTTCTTCTTTCTTCCAGTAATCGCCGAGCGACCAATGGCCGAGCATCTCGAAGAACGTCGTGTGGCGGTTATCTCCGACTTCCTCGATATCTTCCGCGCGGAATGCACGTTGTGAATTCACCAGCAGTTTACCTTCCGGATGATCCTTGCCTAAAAGATAGGGCACCAGCGGCTGCATGCCCGAGCCGGTGAAAAGCGTCGTCGGATCGTTCTGGGGCACGAGCGAGGCCGACGGGATGACAGTGTGGCCACGGGATTTGAAGAATTCGAGATAGGCGGCCCGTACTTCGTTCAGCGATTTCATTCACACAATCTTACCGCCAATCCTTCATGCATTCCAGCAGGAACGCGTAATCGAATGCGCGCTGTTTGATCCATTCGTAGCGGCCGCTCTTGCCGAAGTGCCCGCCGGCGAGCTCGGTCTTGAAAAGAAGCGGGTTGCTGCCGGTCTTCTTTGCGCGCAGGCGGGCCACCCATTTGGCCGCTTCCCAATACGGTGTGCGGATGTCGTGCATGGACGCGCGCACGAGGATCGACGGATAGTCGACAGCACGGACGTTCTCATACGGCGACTGCTTCATGATATAGCGATAGTGCTTCGGCTTGCGCGGATCGCCGATCTCGTCGTAATGCAGGCGCGTGCCGCCGAGCGATTCATCGAGAAGCGACGTTATGAGATCGGATGCGGGGACGTAGACGACTGCCGCGCCGAAGAGGTCCGGCTCGCGGTTCATCACCTGTCCCATGAGCATTCCGCCGGCAGAGCCGCCGCTGATCGCCAACCGCTCTCGAGTCGTGTAGTCGTGCTTCACCAAGTGCTTCGCGACCGCGATGAAGTCATCGCCCGTGCGATGCTTGGTGAGAAGATGTGCTTCCTTATGCCACTGCCAGCCCATCTCGCCCCCGCCGCGCGGATGCGCGAGCGCGATCACCCAGCCGCGCTCAAGAAGGCTAAGCCGTGCCACGGAGAAATGCGGATCGTTCGAGATTCCATAGGAGCCGTAAGCCTCGAGGAGAAGCGGCGCTTTCTTTTTCACGTTCTTCTTGTGGACGAGCACGACCGGCACTTTCACCGTCCGCCCCGCCAGCCGGCGGGTCACCCAGATTCGCTTCGAGGTGTATGCTGATTTGTGATAGTACGGCACTTCCTGTTTCTTGCGGACCGTGAAGGTCTTTTTCGTGACGTCGTAATCGAATGCGGTTTTCGGCGTGATGAACGAATCGTACGTGATGCGGATATAGGGCGATTCATACTCCAGATTATCCCAAAGCGAGATGGTGTGCCCTTCCTCGGGAAAGACGACTTTCTCGCGCTCTCCGTCGGGAGACGAGATGTAGATCTCTTCGGATCCTTTCTCACGGATGGTAAGGACGAGGAAGGACATGAACGGCGCGAAACCGGTCACGGAGCGTGAGATATCGTGCGCGAGCCATTGCCGCCAGTTCTTCCGGCCGGGAGACTGGACCGGGGTACGCATGACACGATAGTTCACGGCATTCTCGTTGGTGGTGATGTAGAAATAGTCCGCATGATGCTCGACGTAGTAGCGCACCTTCGGCTTGCGCGCCGCGATGAGCGTCGGTTCCTTCAATGGGTCGTTCGCAGGGATGAAGCGCGCCTCGGTCGTCGTGTAGTTCGCCGCATAGATGAAGACGAATCGGCTGCTGCGGCTTTTTCCCAGCGCGACGTACCACTGCGGGTCTTTTTCGTCGTAGACCAGGGCATCGTTCGCGGAGTCATCGCCGAGAAGATGCCGGTATACGCGGCGCGGAGGATGCGGATGCTCTTCGCGGGTATAGAAGATATGCTGGCCGTCCTCGGTCCATTCCATATCACCCACGGAGTGGATCTTCTCGCTCAGGAGCTCTCCCGACTCGAGGTCCTTTATGTAGAGCGTGTGGTCCTCATCGCCTTTCGTATCGACGGTGTAGGCGAGGAGACGGTGGTCAGGACTCACTTCCAAGTCTCCCAGTGAGAAATAATCACTATCTTTCGCAAGGAGATTCTCGTCGAGGATGATCTGTTCCTTACCGCGCTCGCCTTCACGCCGGCAATGGATGACGTATTCCTTGCCGCGCTTCGTGCGCGAATAATAGGTGTATGGGCCGCGGCGTACCGGCACCGACATGTCGTTCTCGATGATGCGAGAACGGATCTCCTTATAGAGTTTCTTCTGAAGGCGTTCTGTCGGGCGCATGACGCGCTCGGCGTAGGTATTCTCTTCCTGCAGATAGCTCACGACCGCCGGATCCTTCTCATCCTGAAGCCACGCGTATTCATCGATACGCGTCTTCCCGTGCAGACGGGATTCCTGGGGCTTGGCTATAGGCAGAGGCGCCTTCTGCAAGGCTGGTTTCGCTGGCTGTTTCCCTTGCATCGGGCGCACTCTACCACCCGTGCCGGGTTATTGACAAAACGCCGAATAATTCCGTAGTATATTTTCTTAAATACCAAGACTCCCCGTCTTCGTCGGCGCACGTGAGGAGATCTTTTTTGAAACCGGCTCATCCTCGCTCGTTTCCTGTTTCGTCTTTCCTGCGAACGCCTGCAATTTCCTGCCGACCATCTCGCGATAGACGCAGTAATCGCATTTCTCTCCTGCCGAGGGAAGCTTATCGCTCTCAAGACACTCTTTGATCTTGAGAAGCGTCGGCTCGACCCATGCGTCATTCCCTTTGTGCGGCACGAGCGTGATCTCGAATTCAAGGATGCCGTCGAACGATTTCTTATCTTTTCCGGCATTCGCGTACACGAAGTAGCCGGTATCCGAGACCGTGAAGCCGTTCTGGCGGAACAGCCATTGGTAGACTTCCATCTGCTGTTTATAGCCGTCGTGCCAATCCTTATCCAACGCCTCGATCTTCTCATCTTTGCTGGTCGATTTGTAATCGACGATGATGAGTTCCCCGTCAGGCCGTACCCATACGTCATCGACCGCGCCGCTCACCGTGAAGCCCGTAGCCTCGTGCTTCGCCTCGATGCCTTTGAAGTTCTCGCGCCAGATATCGATCTGGGGATGCACGAACGGCACGGCGTCGACGCCGTACTGCTCCATGAGGGGATGCGCCGTCTTCGCCAGACGATGGATGTCGAACTCCTTCTTGAAAAGCGCGTCGACCGCGCTGTTGAGATTGAACGGGAAACCCGGCGGGCGGGCGGTGCCGAGCTTGTTATCGATATAGAAACAGCGCGGGCATTCCATGAAGAGGCCGATCTTCGAGCGTGAAAGGCGCCATCGCTCGCCTCCGTAGTTCCAATTGGGATTGCGGTCGGGTTTGTAGTAGTCGGACATGCGACCAGTATATCAGAGAGGCTTTTCTTTCAGATGTCGTCGGAGCGCACTTTAGTGCGCTAGAAAAGGGGTCGGGGAAAACATTTGTTTTCTCCGTGGAGGAGAACGTGGCGACGAGTATCACTCGTCGCTTCCGTGATACCAATCCATGAACTGATGCTCGATATACCAGAGCCCGAAAAGGATCACGAGCGTGAGCGCGGTCGCGAAGATCGCAAGCGCATAGAGCCCGAAGCCGACGATGACGCCGATCGCCGACGTTACCCACAATCCTGCTGCAGTCGTCACGCCATGCACGGAATCGCCCTTCGCGAACATGACGCCTCCGCCGATGAATCCGACGCCCATGACGATCGCGGCCGCGATCCGCATAGGATCGAAATTGGAGAGACCGATCGCCTGCGCATCGACGTATGTTCCCGCGATGACGAATGCCGCCGCGCCCATCGTGACGAGCGCGAACGTGCGCATGCCCGCGGATCTGCGCGCGACGACCGCGCGTTCGGTCCCGATGAGCGCGCCGAGGAACGCAGCAAGTAGTATCTTGCCGAACATGATGAGCATCGGATCCACGATCATACGAGAAGTATACGGCTCCGCCAGCGCATCATGCCGCCGCGTGTGCCTGATGTGTGAATTGCGCGGGCGATGCGTCCGCGAACGGGGCGCACAGGTATTTCGCCTCTTCGATCACCTGCGGGATACGCGCCGGCTTCACGCCGTACTCCTCCAGGAGATGCGAGGTCTGCACGCTCCTGCACAGCACGATGTTGTTATCGAGAAGCCGTCGTTTCTCGCCGTCGCTCAGCGTCGTGAGCGCCGTCAAAGGATGCACGCGCATCTCCTCGATCATGCTGAGGAGATTGCGATTCCGCGGATAATCCCATCCGAGAAGCATGAGATTCGAGCATTGCGCATAGCGGATCGCATTGCGCGTGAAGCGCGTGTTGGTGACGAGCCATCCTTCGTCGACGCGTGAGGAGGATTCGGGCGCATGCGCCAGATCGTCATAGCGTGCTTTCACATAGAGCGCATCCTTGATATCGGTCTTCCCTCCCGCGACGTTATGGAATTTCGCTTCGATACCGACGCGCTTCCCGTTCTTTTCGGCGAGTACGTCGACTTCATGCGGCGCGCAGCGGCCCGTGAGCGCGACGCCTGTACGCGTCCGCCATCCGTGCGCGCGCAGCACCTCGGCGAGGAACTGCTCGAACGGGAACCCCGAAGGGCCGAGCGCGAAGATCGCACGCTTGATGGAATACCGCGCGGCGACAGCGGGAGCGCCCTCGTCCTTCAGATAATCGAACGCGTGCGCGTAGATATCCTCGGTGCGCATCCCTTCGCGCAATTCATGCTGTACGCGTGCCACGATATGCGAGCGCGAGGCCTCGGACGCGCCGGCGCGGGAGAGCGATATGTCGAGCTTGCGCGGGTCGAACGGTTCACGTTCCCCATCGGCCTTCGTGATGAGTATGTTGGTCATGCTTATGAATGCGCCTCGGATACGATCTTGAAATCGATCGGCATCCAGTCGAGCGTCGCTGAGAATCGTACACCGACGAGTGGTGCATCGATGACGGTGCGGAATGCGACGGGTTGCGGATCCGGCGCACAGCCGTGCTCGTCACCGAACGTGCTGAAATAGAGATGGTACTTCCCCGGCCCGAGCTCCTTGGTCTTCACGACGATCGTGTGGCATTTGGTCGGAAGCATGATGATGCCGGAGAGGCGATGCGTATGCGCCTGCACGTCGACGTAATCATAGACGTCGACCTCCATGGGCGGCTCGGTCTGCGCCTGCACGATGCTGCCGAAAAAGAGATACGCGGCATAGCCGACCGCTGAGGTGACGACAAGTATCCATATGAAGCGCCATAGGAATTCATTCCTCATTGAGGAAAGTATACAAGAAATCCGCAGGGACAGCGGAGTTATCCAGCGATGACGGCGCCGCCGCGCAGCCGCTCCCCTTCATAGAAGACGAGTGATTGGCCGGGCGGCGCGAGGTGCGGCCTCTCGAAGATCGCGCGCGATCCGCCTTCCTCCGTGACAGTGCATCCGATCGGCGTCTCGTGATACCGCGCTTGCGCGACACATGTGAAAGGAAACGCGGGCTGCTCCCCGATCCAATTGGCGTCGATGAGCGCGGCTTCATCCTTCATCGCCTTTTCCTTATCGTGCGAGACGGTAATGGTGTTCGCCTTCGTATCGATCGCGATGACGTATCGCGCATCCTCATGGGACGATCGCGCCTCGATGCGGAATCCATGACGCTCGCCGGGGGTATAGAGCGCCGCGCCGTCATGTTCCCCAATCTTCTTTCCCGATTCATCGAGTACTGCCCCTTTTTCGAGCGGCAGATAGCGCGACAGGAAATCGCGCATCGAGACATCGCCGACGAAACAGAGCCCTTGGCTGTCGGGCTTGCGTGCGACGGGAAGATCGAATTTCTTCGCCAGAGCCCGGACTTCCGGCTTCGTATATCCACCGACGGGGAAAAGCGTACGCGACAGATCTTCTTCCGTCAGACGCCAGAGGAAATAGCTCTGGTCTTTGCCAGCATCTTTTCCCCGCAGCAACATGCGGGACTTCGGCATGTGGGACTTCGTAAGTCCCACATCAGAAATCTGGATGCGGGCGTAATGACCCGTCGCGATCATGTCGGCTCCCTCACCCAACGCCCACTCCTTGAACGCGCCGAACTTGATATGCCGGTTGCATAAGACATCGGGATTCGGCGTGATACCTCGCGCGTAGTTGGAGACCATGTCGTCGATGACGGTTTTCTTGTATTCATCCGAAAGGTCGATTTCCCTGAACGGGATCCCCAAGTGCGCGCACACCCGCATCGCATCGAGGCGATCCTTCTGCCACGGGCATTCGATGAATTCCGGCCGCCATATCTTGATGAATGCCCCCACGACACTGTGGCCAGCCTCTTTCAATAAGGCCGCGCTCACTGCGGAATCGACACCACCAGACAATCCTACGAACACTGTTGCCATGGACCGCAGTGTAATGGTCAATGCTCAATAATCAATAGCCAAACAATAGTTAATTCTTAATCATTAAATATTGATTATTGTTTGAATATTGGCTGTTTGATTATTGAATTTTATGAACCTAAATAGAGGGCCTTATTCCGCAGATGCTCTGCATACGTCTTCGCGTAATGCGTCACATGGTTGTTGTCCGCCAGATAGAAGATATATCCCTTGTCGATGGGAGTAGCCGCCGCGCGAAGCGAGGAGAGGCTCGGGCTCCCGATGGCTCCTGGCGGCAAGCCTTTATGCACGTAGGTATTATACGGATCATCCTTATCCTGCAGATCCTCCTTCGTCAGGGTGAAAGTCGAGCGGCCGAGCGAATAGAGGAACGCGGCATCCACCTGGAGCGCCATGCCGATCTTGATGCGACGCCAGAGGACGCCGGCGATCATGCGGCGGTCTGCATCCGTGTGCGCCTCTTTCTCGAGGATGGAGGCCATGATCACGACGTCTCGCAATGGATGTCCGGATGTCTCGATCTCACCGGCAAGGCTGGCGATATTGGTATCGAAATTCTGTCGCATCGCTTCGTAGACGATCTTTTCGTTCGCATTCGGCAGGAAGAAATAGGTATCGGGAAAGAAGAATCCTTCTTCAGGCTGTGCCAACGCGAGGAATCTCTCCTCATCGAAACGCTGCAATTGTCCCCCGAAGAGCCTGGCCATGTCCTTCGTCGTCGCTCCCTCTGGCACGCGGATGCGGATCGGTTCCAATCCGAACGCGCCGGTCGTGATGGCCCGCGCGATCGAGAAGAGATCCTTCGGCTCCTTGAAAAGATAATCGCCTGCCCGCACGCCGCGATCCGCGCCGAGGACGGTGACGGCGACGGAGAACGCCACGCCATTGCGTACGACGCCCTGTCCTTCCAGCATCTCCCCTGCTTCGCGCGCCGTCGCGCCTTCCGGGATCGTGATGAGATTCCCGACGGGGAAGCTCACCGGCGGCGCGATGAGGAACACGTAGGAGACGAGTGCGAATGCTCCCGCCGCGATGATGATGATGATTGAACGGCGGTTCGCCTGCTCGCGCCAGTTCGCGACGATCCTCTCGTCGAAACGGCGTATGAGAAGAAGCACGTGGGTAAGATATTTCTTGAGATGATCCATGGGAATGAATGCCGCGGCGGGCTACATCGGGAGGTTCGGCGGCGGTTCGGTCTTCGTGGACGGGATGCGCTGGAGGCCCGGAGCGCGGACGGTACTCGACGGCGGATGCCAGAGCGTCGCCAGGACTTCCACGCTCGTGATGTTGCGCTGGTCTTGCCATGGCGGATAGAACATCTGCCGACGGCGATAGGCATCGATATAACGATGCGTCTCGTGCTCGTAGCGGCGGTTACCGATGTCCTGCCACGGATAATCGAAATCGTTGTGCGCATTGCGCGGACGGAGCATGATGCCGTAGTTCGGATTCGCGAGCGGACGGAAAATCCAGCGGATAGCTGTCGCTTCGTTGCCGCGGAAATTATTCCTGGGCCCGATGAAGACCATCCGTGCCCCGAAATCGTACGGTATCTTGCCGAGATTGCGCTCCATGGATTTCATAAGCTCCTGTTCCCTCCAGGTCGGACGTGGGAAGCCGTATTTCTTCTCGTCGCTCTCATCGGCGCTCTCCTTGCCCGGCTGGATCGACGCCTGGCGGCGCAGCAGCTTCACCTCTTCCTCGACCAGCGTCTTCCATTCCTTCCCGAAATGGCCTCTCACGACGATCTGTACCCAGGCCTGCTCATCCTTATTGAGTGCGCTCAGGACTTCCATCGCCTGCGCGAACGGTTCGACCTTGAGCTCCTCCTTCGGATCCTTATCGAGTTCGTAGTCGACGTACGTCTTCAAAGGATACGCATTCGCCCGTGGGTCATGTCTCGAGATGTTGTGCGATTCGAGCATGTAATCGCCGACGAACGCCATATGCTTATGATGATCGTAGTGGAAATCGGTCGCATAATCACTCACCTCGACGATCTCGACTTCCGGATACTGCGCGTACATGTTCGCCTCGATGATGTTGCGGTAGTAATCGCGACTGGACCAGATATAGAAATGCACTTCGCCGCCGATCGACGCCATCTCGAGCGAATAGTACGCATAGACACCGCCATGCCAGTACTTATCGATGAATGTCGTCATACTGGCGCGGAACCAGAGACTGGTGAGCACCAGTTCCATCGCGCGCGGCGATTTGGTGATCTCGGCCGGCATCTTCACCTCGAGAAGGATCGGCTTCGTTCGCGTGAATATGAAATTCGAGCGTACATACCACACCCATGCGCCCCAGAATCCTATGAGGAGGCCGACAGGACCTATGATCGGCAGCCCCAGCAGCAGCCAGCTGAGGACGAGGTCCGGAAACGCCGGGATGAGGACCGACGCAGCGACGAGAAGCGGCACATAGAGCCCTACGAGGAACGTCCCGCGCGAGATACCCCGACCTCCGACCTCCTCGACCCATGAGCTGATGCTGAACCACTTCTGTAGGAAGGTCTTCTTGCCATGGCCATGTCCTCCGCCTCCGTGTGCGGCGCCATCCAGTAAGTGCTGGATGCCGTGCGCCGCCTTCTCGAATGCGGAATCGATGATGGATGGAGCATGCTCCTCTTCGGCCATGGGGATAGTTTACCAGCAGAAGGCCAGTACGTAGAACCTAGTTCGTAGTACGTAGTGGATACGTCGTACAAGTACGTAGCGACACACATAAAGAATCGCCGGCGCGGACCGGCGTTTCTACGTACTACGTCCTGCAACTACGTGCTGCTTAGCGGCCGAGCGCGTACTTCCCGTCTGATTGGCGTTTGAATTCGCTGTGCTGGAGATTGACGACGATGGTCGCGTCCTTCACGTAGCGCTCGCGCTTCACGCGTTCGATGATCTCCTCGCGCGTGAGAGCTCCGTCGCGCTCCAGTATATTGCGGATGACTTCGCGCACGACGCCGGGAGCATAACCCCATTCCTTGAGCGCATAGAGGCCGCGGCCGACGAGGACGAAACGGCCGTCCTTGATGAGCTCGTTGTGCGTCGTTGCCGGATGCGCTTCGCGGTGGAAGAGCTCGCGGATGCCCTTCGCGACTTCGGTGAAGTGCATGGGAGAGCCGTGGCGCTTCAGCGTGAGATAGGCGAAATCGCGCGTGTTCTTGATGCGGACATGCGGGGATTCGGTGCGTCCCCATTCGCCGAGCGGATTGCGGCCCAGACGCTTGGAGATGCCGAGCCAGCGGAGCATCATCTCCTCGTCACGGTTCTTCACGCCGGCGTCCTTGAGGCTCTTCGCGAACGCATTGAGGAATTCCTCCTGCGGGAGGAGCGCCTCCGCTTCGATGGATTCATAGAGGCTGGAGAGTGCGTTCTCGACTGCTTCGGCGAGGGATGCATCTGTGTGCCAGCGGCGGTTGAAATCGACGTCCTCACGCTTATCGACGAAATGAGCCCCGACGGTGAGGATGAAAAGCACGTGGTTACGTTCCGTGTCGCTCTTCGGGATGAGCGTGAGGATGGTCTCCTCGGAAAGGACGCCGCCGAACTCGGCGAGTGTCTTTTTCAGCTCCTCGAGGGTCTTTCCGTGCGCGGTGTAGCTGGTGGACTCGCGGACGCTGGCGATACCGCCAGATTCGATCTGGCGGATGCGCTCGCGCGTAATGCCGTATTCCTTGCCGATAGCCTCGAGCGTCCGGCCCTTGCCACTGCCTTGGAGGCCGAAACGGTCAGTAAGCACCCGGCGGACGCGGTCCGGGAGACCGGACAGGAGATCTTTGGTTACTGATTTGGGTTGAAAAGATTGCATAATTGACTGGCGATCGTTCCTATGCTGTACGTTATATCAAGTACATGGACTCCTGTCAACTGATTCCCCTTATCCCCAGTCATATCACACGTAAGTCACAGAAGCGAGGGTTTCCGATCCAGGGCTCCTTGAGGACCTCGCGTGATAGAATCTTTTCATGGCAGCTCCGAGCGTCAGGATACCGCCGCAAGATATCGAGATGGAGCGCGCGCTTCTCGGCGCTTTGATGATAAATCAGAACGCGATCTACGATTGCGCCGACGTCGTGCATGTCGATTCGTTCTACGCGGGAAAACATCGCACGATCTACGACGCGATGCTCAGCCTCTACGGCAAAGGCGAGCCGATCGACGTCATCACGGTCGCCGGGAAGCTCAGCGAACGCAAACAGCTGCAAGATATCGGCGGACGTGCGTATCTCTCCGAACTCGCGAGCACCTCCGCATCGCCGGGTTCTTCGCGTCATTACGCGGAAGCGGTGCAATCAAAATTCGTGCTGCGTTCCCTTCTTGATGCCGCGGCGAAGATCGGAGAACTCGGATTCCAGGAAGATCGGGAAATCGAGCAGGTATTGGATGAGGCGCAGCAAGCCATATTCGCCGTCTCGAATGCCCCGATGCTGCAGAAGTTCACCGCGATCAAGGAAGAGCTTACGGAGGCTTGGGAGCGGCTCGAGAGCCTCCAGAAACACGATGGCGGCATGCGCGGCGTACCTACCGGCTTTCCCGCGCTCGATACCATGCTCTCGGGACTCCAGAAGTCCGACCTCATCATCCTCGCGGCGCGCCCTTCTATCGGTAAGACGACGCTCGCGCTGGACATCGCCCGCCAGACCGCCATCAAGCACAAGACCCCGGTCGGGTTCTTCTCGCTCGAGATGAGCTCACAGCAGCTGGTGGACCGCATGCTCGCAGCGCAAGCGGGAGTGAATTCCTGGAGATTGCGCACCGGCAAGATCTCCAAGGACGACGAGTTCGCACGTCTCCAGCAAGGCATGGCGGAACTCAGCGATGCGCCGATCTACATCGATGACAAATCGTCCAACAGCGTGCTCGCGATGCGTTCGACCGCACGTCGCATGAAGATGGAGAAAGGATTAGGCCTCATCGTCATCGATTATCTCCAGCTCATCATCCCTCATGCGCAAGGTTCCAATATCTCGATGGTGCAACAGGTGACGGAGATCTCACGCGCGCTCAAAGGCATGGCACGCGAGCTCGACGTGCCTGTATTGGCGCTCTCACAGCTCTCTCGTGCCGTCGAACAGCGCGGTGGACGCCCGAGACTCAGCGACCTGCGCGATTCGGGTTCCATCGAACAGGACGCCGACGTCGTCATGTTCATCCATCGCGAGGATATGGCCGGAAGTCGTACGCAGAACGAACGCACGAACGTCGCCGAGATCCTCATCGAGAAGCACCGCAACGGCCCTGTGGGCAAGGTGGAACTCCTCTTCGACGATGAGAAGACTACGTTCCGCACCGTGGAGAAGTCCGACTTCGGCGATTTCACGCCGGAGGCGACGGTCGCAGGTCAGGATGAACAGCCGTTCTAGGTATGGCTGATCCCATCGAGCGCCTCTCCTCGCTTTTCGAACGTTTTCCTGGCATCGGCCCACGGCAGGCGCAGCGATTCGTACAATTCCTCCTGCGTTCGTCCCCCGCTATCCGCCGCGAGTTCATCCAATCGGTACAGGATCTCGGAAGCTCGGTCCATCAATGCCCGGGCTGCCGCCGCTTCTCTTCCGGCGAGAAAGGCCTCTGCAGCATCTGCGCGAACGTGCAGCGTGATTTCTCTCTTCTGGCCGTCGTCGCGTCCGACGCCGATCTTCTTGCGCTTGAGCGCTCCCATACCTACCGCGGCAGATATTTCGTCATAGGCGGCCTCCTTTCCCTCGCCTCTGAAAAAACGAGCGGCCTGCGTCTCAAGGAGCTCCTGGATTCCATCCCGAAACGAATCCCGACCGGACTGACGGAAATCATCCTCGCCTTTCCGGCGAATCCAGAAGGTGATGCGACGGCGATCCGCGTCCGCGAAGAATTGATGCCTTACTGTCAAGGTGACACCTTGACAGTAACTACGCTCGGCCGCGGGCTCTCGACCGGTTCGGAACTCGAATATGCCGACCCTGACACGCTCAAGAGCGCGCTGGATAACCGCAAATAAATAGCGCATGATAGTGATTGCTTTGCCACCAACGGAGGAAGCAAATGACATTGTTCTTCAGGAACCTCGTGATCGTAGCTGTGGCGATGACCGGTTACGTCCTCGTGCATAACTACTTCTGGGGTACCCCATTCCCATCGATGATGCCGCACGGATGGACCACGATACTCGCGGCCTGGCTCATTCTCGCGCTTTTGCTGAGCGTGATCCCCGCGTTCATCGAGAATATCAAAGCATCCCGCAAGTGGGGTGCCTGATGCCGAATCGGCCCGTCTCGCGACGGGCCGATATTCTTCTCTGGATCTAGAGCGAAGTGATCTTCACCTTAGTATACGGCTGGCGATGACCCTTTTTCTTGAAGTAGCGGCTCTTCTGGCGGTAGCGGATGACGGTCACCTTGTCCGAGCGGCCTTCCTCGACGATCTCACCTGCCACTTTGGCACCGGAGATGTGGGGTGCGCCGAATTTGACCGCGTCGCCGTCAGCAAGCATGAGTACGTCGAAATTGACCTTGGTTCCTTTGCCGGTGACGCCGCTGATGTTCTCCATAGCGACGACATCCCCCTCTTTGACGAGGTATTGCTTAGCGCCCGATTGGATTACCGCTATCTTTGCCATAGTTGCGCCACTATACGATATACCGCTCAAATGCGCAATTATCGGCGGCGTAAGGCGATGGAAATGTTGAAGCTCACTGAAGCATCCCAGAGCCGAGGAGCCGAAAAGGAGCAGAGCCTTCTTATTCGAGCAATTGGGGCTTTTCGACCGGTTCCGGCTCGAGGTCAATGGATTCGCCTGTTATGCGGAAGATGTCTTTATCGACTTTCCCGAGCTCTTTATAGCCGGCGTTGTAATGGTTGACCGTCGTCGAAAGCGAGTTCCCTACTTTCTTGTAGAAGTCTTCGTAGGCTTTCAGATGACGCCCGAGGGCTTCGACATTCTTGGCGATATCCTTGGCGGTCTCTTCGATCTTGAACGCCTTGAAGCCGTAGAGGACGGACTGAAGATACGCCGCAAAGGTCGTGGGCGAGACGATGATGACCTTCTTCTCGTTGTAGGCGTAATCGATGAGATTGCGCGTGTTTACCTTCACCGAACCGACTTCGTTGATGAGTAGGTCGTAATAGATGGCTTCTGCGGGGATATACATGAACGCGAACGGGAGCGTCCCGTCTTTGACCCGGACGTATTTCGCAGTCTCGTCGATACGCATTTTGAGGTCGTTCTTGAACTGCTTCTCGAGCTCTTCGCGCTGCTTGTCGTCCACCGCATCCACGAGCCGCTGGTAATTATCGAGCGAGAACTTGGCATCGATAGGTATGACTCCTTCTTTCGTCACCACCACGGCATCGACGGTTTCCCCGCCCGGGAATTCGTACTGCATCTTATAGGAACCGGGCGGGAGGATATTGCCGAGGATGAGTTCGAGCGACGCCTCGCCGAGATTCCCGCGTTGCTTCTGATGCTTCAGCACTTTCTCTAGATTCGCGAGCTGATCCGCGATGGTCATGAAGCGCGCGGTTGCTTCATGGGTCTTGGTCTGTCCTACGGCGACTTCGGTCAGCTGCTTCGCGACGAGATCGCGGATGTCGGTCGCGAGACGCTGGGATTCGCCGAACTGCGTCTTCATCGACTCGAACATCCGAGAGGTCCCTTCACCGAGCTTCGTGTCCATCGAGCGCGAAAGCGATTCCAGCTGGTTCTGCAGGAGCATCATGCCCTGTGAATCCTGCCCCGGCTTCTGACTGCGCAGGAAAAGAAACGCTAGAAGACCGAGATTAGCTATAAGAAGCACGATTATGAGCCATTCCATGGAGGAATCGTATCATACAGCGCTTCATTTTTACCCTTCATCTGCTACACTTGCCGCATGCTCACCCAAACCATCAAAGACGCCATGAAGGAGGCCATGAAAGCCAAAGACGACCTGCGCGTGCAGACGCTGCGTGGCGCTATGGCAGCCTTCACGAACGAACTCGTCGCCAAGGGAAAGAAACCGACTGATCAGCTGGAAGATCCCGAAGCGGTAACGGTCATCAAGCGTCTCGCGAAGCAGCGAAAGGACTCCGCCGAGCAATTCGAGAAAGGCGGACGACCGGAACTCGCGCAAAAGGAGGCCGCGGAACTCAAGATTCTCGAAGCGTACCTGCCGCAGATGGCGAGCCGAGAAGAGGTGCTGAAGGTCGCCGAGGCGAAGAAAGCGGAAATGAATGTCGAAGCCGCCGGCAAGGGCAAGCTCATGGGCGCGGTCATCAAGGAATTCGCCGGAAATGCCGATGGCGCTGTCGTAAAGGAGGTCATCGATTCCCTTTTCGCGTGATTTGACAATAGTAAATAGAAGTGTTACTTTGGACGTCGGTAGCGAGTCTTGTGCGAGCGTATAACTCGTAGGAGACACGAATGCAATTCAGCCCGACAGTGCTCGGCGTCGATTGCGTGGAAGCAGTGGTCCAGCTGCCAGCATCCGGCATCATGCTCACGTTCCGCTGCGCTGCGAAATCGCCGCCGGTACCTCTCTATCTTCAGGAGGTGGAGCGGATGCAGCCGAACTGTTCGCTGCATGAACCGATCGTCGTTTCGGCGGGCATGCTGCAGACCGCGCTTCGAGTAGCAGCAGATGCCATCGCGAAGCATCGCGTCGAGTATGCGGCACGGCAGAGACGATGGTTCAATCCGTCTCAGCTCAGTCTCAGTCTCAGTTTCCATTGACGAAGAAGGCGCGGCTGTATCGAGTCCGCGCTTTTTGTTTCGAGATTTTTGTGGATAACCCGTTTTTCCCTATTGCCATATCGATATACGAGAGTATTATTCGACGGTCTGTAATGCAGACACGTGCAAATATCCGCAAGGAGATCACGAAATGCATCTGCAACGATCCTTGGGTGCGGTACTTCTCAATTGTGTCCGATTGCAAACCAGTTTCCTGCTTGTTTCCGTCCTGAGGGACAGAGCACCGGGGGCCAGGACGTGCAAGACGACGGAGGAAAAACGCATCGCAGCTCGTCAGCGTGCAGACATACGGCAGGCACTGCGCCTGCGTAGGAGCGGCTGAGCCGCGGAGGGCGTCCTTAGGGACGCCCTCATCTTTTCCTGACAACGAACCGCCACGGCTTCTTCGCCCACTCGCCCGCATAGGCCACACCGATGCGGGGCCTACGGACGATGCTCGTCTTCGGGATATAGATCCCATGATCCTCGATCCATAATCCTGATCCCTTCGTCGCAGGCTTCGTGTTCAACAGGCGCGAGATGCCGAGATCGCGCGTGAGTTTCCCTGGCCCGTCGATCCGCCGTCCGCCAGCTGGCGGAGCGGACTCGACGCCGCGGATCAGTACCGCAGACGGATATCCCTCGGCGCCCGTGACGATATTGAGCATCTCGTACATGCCATAGATGAAGTAGATATACCAATGCCCGGGTGGTCCGAACATGACTTCGGTGCGCGCGGTCTTCCCCTTCGATGCATGCGATGCGCGATCGTCGTGGCCGTCGTAGGCTTCGGTCTCCGTTATCATGCAGCTGGTCGTCTTCCCGCCGCGCTCGAGCGTAAGGAATTTTCCCAAGAGATCGGGTGCGACCTCCGTCGCCTTCCGATCGAAGAAATCCCGTTTCAGCATGCGGCGCATGCCGCCACTATAAGCCCGTGAGATGCGACAAGCTATATCATGGGCTATACCTGCCGGGAGAGTCGTCGTGAAAGCACGACGGAACCTGCCGCGGAAAACGCCGCGAGGATGATGGTGAGCGCAAACGCCGACTGCGCATTCACGATGAGCGCTATCAGTGCGAGGAATGCGCACGCGAGGATGCGGCCGAGCGCCATCCCCATCTCCTTGAGCGCCGTGTATTCGTCGACGAAATGCCCGCCGTCCGCCGATTGGTCGGATGCGGATGCGTCGACGGAGAAACGGCGCGGCGAGATGCCGGAATGGTAATACACGTCGGCTACCGCGACCTGCAGCGGCGAACCGGCGGAAAGCCGGAGTACCCAGCTCGAGAACGCGATTACCGCGACGACGGTCGTCGAGCGATCGGCGCGGAGCGTACGCAGGATGCGGCGGACGATCGGACGGCCGACGAACGCGATGCAGAGCGTCGCCGAGAGGATGACGCCGAGCGCTGAGAATGACTGCCCGATGATGATGAATGCGGCGAGTGGCCAGATGAGAAGCAGCGTGACTCCCTGGATGCCGTCGAAGAGCGAAAGCCACAAGGGGCCCCGATTGAACGGCGAGAACAGCTGGGAAAACGTCTCGCGGTATCCCCATTCGAATCGCTCGTATGATTCCGGGATCATGGTGAGCGGGAACATCGCCAGGATGATGGAACCCGAGATCAGCGAGAGAAGGATCTGCGGACCGCGCGGGATCGTGATGAGCACGCCCGCGAGAAGCGGCATGAGGGCGATGAGCGTCTCCCGAAGCCAGAAGAGCTGGGATCGCCCGGCGTGCATCTCGGCAGCGGCCGTCGCATACGGTATCCAATAGAGCGCCCGATGAAGGCCCATGAGGATGACGAAGCTGACGATCATCCCGAACGCGAAATCGTCGGAGATCGCCTGCGTGAAGAGGAGACTCATGCAGACGAATGCGAATGCCGCCGTGAGCGTGCCGTAGACGAGCGCCCGACGGATGCCGTGGCGCAGCGCGATGCCGCTGAGCGGAGTCAGGATGAATGCGATCCCCTGCGCGAGAGAATACAGGATCGCGACGCCGATGAGCGTCGCTTCGAGATTGCCGTTCGACAGATAGAATCCGCGGAACACGATCACCCACGCGAAGATGTGGCCCGCGCCGAACGCGAGACGCATGAGCAGGCGATGCGCTCTCAGCGCACGCACCCCCGCGTGTGCGGGCACGGAGCCACGCATACTTATGAAAGACGAGGATTCGTGGGAGCGCCTCGACGCCGCGAGAAAAGTGAAGTCAGGAGCGGTACGATCGCGACCAGCGCATAACCGACCCAGACGCTCCATGACGCGTAGAGTTCCCAGCCGGAGAATGGCACGAGGAATACCGCATCAAGGATAGCCGCGACGATGGCCCAGCTGATGGAGAACGGAAGGATGTCTTTCCAGTCTGCGCGACGCAGCGAACGAGCCGCGATCGTGGTGATGAGTGCGAGCGTGATGATCCTGATGGCGAGAGAGAGGAGACCGAGCGAAAGCCCGTAGATGACGAGCCCCGACCAGACGAGGTACATGACCGCGTAGATGACGACCCCCCAACCGACTGCACGAGTGAGCCATCCCATGGGGTCATTATAGCCCTGCAAGCTGCCAGCTTTCTTTCATGTGTGGATAGCAAAAAATTAATGAATCAAATCTCCTTCCAATTCGGTATCTGATACACGGTAGCCTTCTGCACGAGGGGACCGCCAAGGCCGGTGCACGAGAGCG
>Ga0155055_113_pt2 | contig 31857 bp, 33 predicted proteins | sample RifCSPhighO2_01_FD_106023 | JGI IMG/M metagenome (GOLD analysis project Ga0155055, IMG submission 106023) | Candidatus Kaiserbacteria bacterium RIFCSPHIGHO2_01_FULL_56_24 | reverse complement strand
CCTGCGTTGGTACAACACCGAGCGCACGCACATGGGCATTAACTATCAAACGCCGCTTGATCTGGTTCCAAGGTCTTGAACTTATTTAGCCCAACGACGAGAAAAGGTGTTCTGCGATGCGGTCGGCCGAGACGGTGAGTTCGTGACCCGTTGCGAGGTTCTTCACAGTGTATTGTCCGGAATCGCGTTCTTTCTCGCCCACGGCGATGATGTACGCGATTTTCATCTTGTCGGCCTGACGGATCTGGTCGCCGAGCTTCTTGCCTGAGATGTTGATGGCGACCGAGACGTCTTCGCGACGCAGATCCTGCGCGAGTTTCTGCGCGTGGCTCATGGCGCTGTCTTCGACGACGCAGAGCATGAGCTCCGTCGTCGGGACGTAATCCGGCATCAGATTGTGGGTCTCGAGGTAATCGCGGATGATCGCGTCGCCCATGGCGAAGCCGACCGCCGGTATCGACTCGGCGCCGAAGAGCTGCGTGAGATTGTCGTAGCGGCCGCCGCCTGCAATGGAGCGCTTGTTATCTCCCGAGGTGTCGAAAACTTCGAAGACCATGCCGGTGTAATAATCGAAACCGCGCGTGATCTTGGTATCCACGATCATGTTGCCGATGCTCATGCTAACGAGCCGCGTGCGGAGCTCCTCGAGATATGCGGTCGAGGCGGTGCGATCGAGATGATCGATGAGGATCGTGGCGTTATCGCCGAGCACCTTTTCGAGCTGTGCAGGGAAGTCGTCGAGCTTGTCGCGTCGGTCGAGGAGGCGTGTGACTTCCGCGCGTTCAGCAGGCTCGATGCCGATCTCATCGTATGCGGCGTCGAGGAGGCGGCGGTCGGAGACACGGATCTCGAAGTTGCGCTCGTCGGCGCCGAACGAGCGCATGACGGCGTGCGCGAGCGCGATCACTTCCGCATCAGCCTCGATGCCTCCCGAGCCGATGATGTCGGCATTAAGCTGCCAGAATTCGCGCAACCTTCCTTTCTGCGTGCGCTCATAGCGGAAGCAGTTGGGTATCGAGTACCAGCGTGCGGGCATCGGTATCTCACGCGATTTCGCCGCGACCATGCGGGCAAGGGTCGGCGTCATCTCCGGGCGGAGCGTCACCTCGCGATCGCCACGGTCGGTGAAGGTGTAGCTCTGCTGATTGATGATCTCGTCTGAGGTCTTGGAGCGGTAGAGCTCCGTCGGTTCGAGGATGGAGGCGCCGTATTCCTCGTAGCCGAAAAGCTCGCAGGTCTGCGACATGTGCTCGAAGATGTAATCCTGGATGAACTGGTCTTCCGGATAGAAATCGCGTACGCCTTTATAGGGTTCGGCGGAGAGCTTGTTTTTATCTGACATATTCCCGTAACTCTACTGTGCTGCTGGTAATTCCACAATGAAGCGCGAGCCGGCGCCTGCACCGGCCGATTCGGCCCATATCCTGCCGCCATGGGCATCGACTATCTGCTTGGCGATGGAAAGGCCGAAGCCAGTGGATTCTTTGTTTACGTCCTGCGAGTGCTCGCCGTGGCCGCCTTCGGTGAAAAGCTTCTGCATGTCGTCCGGCGTGATGCCGACGCCGGTATCCTGGACTGAAAATCGCACGACCGCGCCTATCTTCGTGAGCTCCATGCGGATGCCACCGGACGGCGTATAACGCACCGCGTTGTCGATGAGATTGCGGAAGACGTTGTCGCGCAGCTTCGCTTCGTCGCCGTTTACGGTGAACATGCCTTCTCCGACGAAAAGATCGAAGGTTAGGCCTTTCACGCGGGCGGATTCCTGGAGCGACATCGCGATATCGGCTATCGCAGCCTTCGCATCGAAGGGCTTCTTCTCGAGAGAGAGCGTCCCTTTGGCAGGATCGGCGCCTTGGAGGATGTTCATGACGGTGTCGACGCCCTTGCGGGTCTCTGCGAGCGCGGAGCCTGCCATCTGCTGCACCGGCTGCGACACATGGCCCAGATCGCCTTCAGCGATGGCAGCGAAGGCGGCGGAACTTTTTGTCAGATAGCCTTTCACTTCGTGTCCCACGAGATGGATGAGTTTCTCCTGATCCTTTGTCGTCGTTTGAAGCACGACGTTCTCTTTTTCCAATTTCACGTAATGTTCGATCTGGTCGAGGATGAGGGCACGCACGTATTCGGGATCCGGCATGCCTTCGAAGCGCGCGTCATGCTCGCTCGGGCTCGCCGTCTGGATCTCGATCAGCCCGAAGCCGAAATAGGTCTGCAGGATGCCTTCAGTATGGACATTGATCTCCTCGATGTGATCGAGAGCCACGGTGCGGACCTTCCGATCGAAGAGGCCGACCTGATCGATGGTATAGATGTGCTTGTCGGTGATGAGCCATGTATCGAGATAATAGGCCGTCCAGATCATCGCGGCCGCGAACCAGCATATGAGCATCCAGAGGACGGCAAGGACGCGCAGGAAGGAAAGATCGGCGGAGAAGCCGTATGGCGCTGCGCTGAGACCGCCGAGGAATAAAAAGGGGATCGTGCCGATGATGAGGATGCCGACCGTGTCGCGCGCGAAGATGATCCAGTGCTTGCGCACGGTGAGGAGGATATTCTCATTCCTGAAATCGATGTCGCTCATGATCATGCGGCGGAGATGACCGCGCCGAGAAGAAGCGCGAGGATGAGGAGACAGCCACCGCCATAGACGAGCGTCGAGATGAATGCCACGTTCTGATTCGATGAATAGCGGTACCAGTGGAAACTGAGGATGAATCCGAGCACAAGGGCAAGCGCCGTCGCGCCGAGGAAGATCGCCCACGCGAGAAGCGAGAAGAAGCCGGGAAGAACGCCGCCCATGCAGACAGTATGCCTGAAAATATACGGCATGAGCGGGGTTTTCCACGCCTGTCCGCGTTTGTCCGCGCAGCGGCGCGCATGTATACTCCCTTGCGCTATGGGTCCCGTTAGAAGTCGCGGACGCACGGTTTATCTGTGATATAAATGTCGGAATTATGAAAACTAGCCGAATAGGAGGGGGCACTTTGTTGTCCGCGTCCTACTTCTAACGGGATGGGAATCAGCGTCGACGAGAGATTCGAGATACGCGAAGCGCGCCCGGGCACGGGGCTCGGGCTTTTCGCACGTCTGCCGATCACAAAGGGTGAATTCATCATCGAGTATACGGGGACAAAGATACCGACGGCAACGGCGGACGAATCCGAATCGCGCTATCTCTTCGAGGTCGACGACATCTGGACGCTCGACGGCCCGGTGCCGGAGAATACCGCCGGGTATATCAACCATGACTGCCATCCGAACGTGGAGGCGGAAGTCGAGGACGGGAAGATCATGATCTATGCGGGAAGGGACATCGCGCCGGGCGAGGAACTCACGATCGACTACGACATCGAGTATTTCGACGAGTTCATACGCCCTGTCGGCTGCAAATGCGCTTCGTGCGAGAAGGGACTCATCTCGCCCCATCTTAAGAAGGCGACGACCGCGTCTGGCACAAAAAAAGAATAGAACGGGGCGTTTTGCACGACAGAGGGCCGTGATATACTCCTGCGCATGAAAGGACGTGGCGTCACTATCTTCTGGATCGTGCTGGCGGTACTCATCGTCGGTAGTTTCGGCTGGATGATCTATCAGAAATACCAGCCGGGGCAGTACGATTCGCTCGCGCAGTGCATCAAGGATAAGGGGGCGGTCTTCTACGGAGCTTTCTGGTGCCCGCATTGCCAGGCACAGAAGAAATTCTTCGGCAATTCGGCGAAGCTCCTGCCGTATGTCGAATGCTCGCAGCCCGATGGCAAGATGCAGACGCAGATCTGCATCGATAAGAAGATCGAATCCTATCCGACGTGGGAATTCCCCGACGGCTCGCGTATCACCGGCGAGCAGGAACCGAAGGATCTCGCGGAAAAGACCGGTTGCCCGCTCCCGTAGGCATGTATCCCGTCCAAGATATCAATTACTTCCTAGCCCTCGGGGCAGTCCTCGGGCAGACCATCACGCTGGCGCTTCTTTTCATATTCACGATGCGTTCGCGCATGCCGTCCTTGGCGGGTATCGCTGAGTCCATCAGTAAACGCGGACTTCTTATCGCTCTTGTCGTCTCCGTTCTCGCGACGATCCTCACGCTTTTCTATTCCGACGTGCTCGGGTTCGAACCATGCCCCTTGTGCTGGTGGCAGCGCATCTTCCTTTTCCCGCAGGTGATCCTCTTCGGGATGGCTTTCTGGAAGAAGGATGCGTATATCGCGGAATATTCGATCGTACTTTCCATCTTCGGTTTCGGGGTCGCGCTCTATCAGCATGCGCTCCAGATGTTCGGCGAAGGATCGCTCCCATGCCCGGCGACGGGAGTGAGCTGCGCGCAGCGGATCCTTTTCGAGTTCGGCTACATCACGTTCCCGATGCTCGCCGTGACGGCCTTCGCGTTCCTCATCGTCCTCATGCTGTTCGTCCGCGCTCGACGAACGTCTTGAACGCTGCGAGGAATTTTTTGAGGACTTCGATCGCTTTCGGCTCGCTTACGACGCCACCAGTGATCTTCGTGTCGCCTTGAGCGAGATAGTACTCCGGCTGGCCTAGCACGGCGGCATTGAAATAGCCCATGATGCGGCGGATGTCGTATTGCGCGAACGAGGCGCCGCGCATGCCGTTGGAGGCACCGAGGACACCGACGATTTTTCCGCTCCAGATACGCTCGTCTTCAGGACGAGAGGTCCAATCGAGGAAATTCTTCAAGGCTCCCGGAGGCGCGCGGTTGTATTCGGGCGTGACGATGAGGACGCCGTCGGCCGCGACGATCTTCTTCTTCGCTTCAGCTGCAACCAAGGGGTAGTCCGTCAGCTCGTCGTCCTCATTGTAGAGCGGTAGGCCGCCGATTCCCATCAGCTCGATCAGCATTCCTTCGGGCGCGTTCCTTTCTATCGCACGCGCGAGCGCCTTATTGATGGATTTCTCGCGCAGGCTGCCGTAGATGACGAGGATATTCACTGCGCGATTATAGCATCGGCGCACGTGCGTGCTTGTTCCGCCGTCGCATGAGGCTCCATTCGAGCGTGTACTTGTCGTAGCCGTGCATGAATATCGCGATCGCCGTGCCCGCGAGGACGATATGCGGCCAGACCGCTTCGCCGAAATACAGGAGCGAGAGCGTGAGCCAGAAGAGGAGGAAGAGCGACGCGAAGCGGATCTCGATGCCGAAGAGGAAGAAAAGACCCGCGAGGAGCTCGATGCAGAAGGCGCCGAGGACGATGAACGACGGCTCGAACGGGAAGTAATCGGTCAGATGATACGTGATCACGGTGTCGATCGCGAGCTGGGCGTGGAGGAATTTCGCATACATCGAGGCGAAGATGAGCGAGATGCCGAAGGCCCCTCGCAGGATGACGAACGCATGGCGTTCCATCCAATTCACGAGGCGGTGGATCGTATGCGGATAGAGGTGATGGAAGTAGCGGTCGAGCGCGAAGGTCGAATTGCCAAGGATGAGCGTGAGGATCATCTCGCCGAAATAATTGACATACGTGAGCATATAGAAGCCGTAGTGGGACCACATGCCGAGATAGAACAGGATGAGCAGCATGGAGGCGAGGCGCGTCAGGAGGCCCGCGGTGATGAGCGTGCCGGTGACGATGAGGAGCACCTGCGCGATATGCGCTCCGGCGGGCGATAGGAAATCCGCGAGCGGCAGTTCAGGGCCGAACATCGCACCGAAGTAGCCGGAGGCCGTGATGGCGATGCCGAGGGTAAGCCTTGCAGCCAGCGGCGCGTACTTCCTGAGCACCGCGAGGATCGGATCGAGCCCTGCTTCCAGGCCTTTCGAGATCCTGATGCTGAAGACCGTGAGGATCGCCCAGAGACCGATGAATGCCCAGAAGAAGAACGAGCCCGCATGCGCGGTGATGATCGAGAATACCTGCAACGAAGGCATGGAGAGGTCTTTGTCGACGACCTGAGGCTCAAGCACGTAGACTTCGTGCGCGAGCGCGATCATGGGCGCGAAGAACAGGGCTGCGACAAAGAGAAGTAAGCGTTGCATGGTTATGACGATCGCATCATGAATCGTTCGATATCCGCTATCGTACCACCTACTTTCTTGCCGGGGTTGAAGATGTCCAGAGGGTCGAATATCCTTTTGGTCTTCTCGAAGAGCGCATACATCTCCGGGCCGAACATCTGCTTTACGTAGGGTGTGCGGATGATGCCGTCGTTATGCTCGCCGGTGATGGAGCCTCCGTAGCGCAGTACGAGGGCGTAGACCTGTTTGTTGAGTGCGATGATCTCCTTATGCACTGCCTCGCGCGTCATATCGACGAGCGGGAAGATGTGGAAATTGCCGTTACCAACGTGTCCTTGAATGGCGAAGGTAAACGGATGACTTGTCATGAGGGCTTCAAGCTCTGGCAGGAATTTTGGATAGGTATCTGGATCGACGACACAATCATCTATAAACGGAGCGGCGTAGAGACCAGGGAGTGTTTTGCGGAGTATGTTGAAACCTTCGTGACGAATACGCCAGTATTTTTCGCGGTCGATGTTCCCGAAAGCGAAGCGGGTTTGCACTGGGAGACCTGTTATGGAATGACGTGCCTCTCGCGCTCGATCACGCGCTGCCCCTGGCGAATCTTCGGAGAACTCAGCCATAAGGACAAGTCTTGGTACGCCGCCGGTCAAAACCATCAGTACCTCGGGGATAAAAGAAAGGCCGAGGAGAGTAGCCTTTAAAAAGCCAAGATGCTTAATGAGTTGTGGGATAAAGCGAACAGCAAGGGTGAAGGTGTGGTTATCGTACGATTCAAACGACTCGGGGTCGTGTTTGAGTATTCGGTGGACGACCTCCGGAAGGACGCTGAGGTTCTTTAGGAAGACCACGAGCATCGCCCGATGTTCCTTGCGCCGCATAAGGCCCAGCTTCGCCTTCGTGACGAGCGCGAGAGTACCCTGCGAGCCGACGATGACCTTGGAGAGATCGAACGTATCGGCTACGGGATCATAAACACTCCAGAGTGCATATCCTGATGAATTCTTGGAGACCTTCGGTTTTGCGGCCTCGATCACAGCTTTGTTGCTCTCGATGAGCGCATGCATCTCGCGATAGATGGACCCCTCGAGCGACTTTTCGGACTCTTTGGCAGCCAACTCGGCGCGGTTAAGGGGTCTCAGCACCGCTTTCGATCCATCAGAAAGGATGACCTCGAGTTCCCGCACGTACCGTTCGGTCTTCCCGAATTGGAGCGTCAGTTCGCCCCCTGAATTATTGGAGACGATGCCGCCGATGGCGCAGAGCTCCCGCGAGGCCGGATAGGAGGGGAGTATCATCCCGATCTTCTCGCGCGTCGCTTTCTCGAAGTCGCGGTAATAGAGCCCTGGCTCGGCGACGGCGTAGTCGCTGCCGATCTCGATCATGCGGTTCATGTATTTCGTGAAGGAGACGACGATGGAATCGGTCAGAGGGCCGCCCGTCATGTCAGTGCCGGCGGAGCGGCCGGTAACGGAGATATCCTTCCCATGGGAACGCGCTTCATGAACGAAGCGCACCAGGGAAGAGAGGTCGGCCGCGTCTTTCGGAGAGACGACGAGGGAGGGGCGGCGCTTGAAGATGCTGGTATCGCGCGAGAAATGCTCAAGATCCTCGGGCGCGTCGCTGACGTCGCCGTGCATGAGAGGAACGATTTCGTCTCGCAGAGACATCCTCGGAAGTATAACAGTAGTGGCCGCCGGATGGGCGGCCACATGTATCCTCAGAGGGGGTTCAAGTTCGATTTCTTCAGAAGTTCATCGAACTCCCCAAGGAATGCCTCTAGGCACAGTTTCCGATCCCCGCGAGCATCCCGTACGAGCTCTTCGACTTCATCGGCAAGTGCCACGAGAACACTCGATGAAAACGACTCTCCCCGTTCAAGAAAGCCATACCGAGCGATTTTCATCATCTCGGAAATGAGTGCGGCAGGCCCCTCACCCCATGCATTCTGAAGACGGATCTGCGGAACTGAAAGCGGAGGTGGTCGATAACCGATCCTTTCATGAATACTCATTGTCTCCTCCTTTTCGTCGTTCGCTTCATGCGAACGTTCTTTTACAAATAGACCTTTTATTCTTAATGAAGTCAAGTCAGCCTACACCACGTTCCGCAGAGGCAGTTATAGGACACGCCAATGATCAACATGTCCGTTATGAGCGAAGAACCGAACATAATCAAATATCTCCTATAGGACACACCAACATCGGACACGTCTTGTGTTTGTCCTTCGTAATCTGTAATAGGACATAGCCGGCATCACGGCATAATTCCCATGCTTTGACTATATTGACGGACACGCGAGAGGAGATAGGCTACGCCCAGATTGTTTTCAGCACCTGATTTACTAAATCTAAATTTCAATTACGTATGACGTTGAAGCGAATGGCGTACGCGGGAAGCTTGCTGGCGATAATGCTTCTTGCCGCAAGTGCTGTCTTTTTGGGGAACCAGCGTCTTGCGCATGCGGACATCCAGGCGCCGCAGGACCCGGGACTTCCGACCGAATGTTCGGATCTCATCGACAACGACGGCGACGGTCTCATTGACTTCGTCCCGATGTTCGGAGACCCGGATTGCGAGAATATCTTTGATACCAGCGAATCCGGCAGTGCAGGCGGTGGCGGCGGCAATCCGCCTCTCAACCAGTGCATGGACGGCATCGACAACGACAACGACGGGCTGATCGATCTGGCCGACTCCGGCTGCGTCAACGTGGGGGACAACGACGAATCTGATGAAGGCGGCAATGGGGGCGGAGGAGAGACGCCAGCAGACGTATGCCCGAATATCGATGGCAATCAGACTGAAGTACCGTCCGGAAAAGTACTCGAAGGCGGTAACTGTGTCGATGTGCCGACTACCGGTGGGGGAAGCGGCAGCACGGATCCGAGCCCGAGCACGGGAGGAAGCGGCGGCGGGAGTGGAGGCGGATCGGGCGGCTATGTGCTTGGTACGACGACCGCTGCGACGACGACGGAAATGATCGCAACTACGACCCCCGCGACACTCTCGTGCGACACGTACCTGACGACCTTCATCAAGATGGGGCAGAAGAACGAGACGGACCAGGTAAAGCGCTTGCAGAGCGTCCTTAAGGATTACGAGGCAGCTGATGTCGAGGCGAGCGGGGAATACGACGGCAAGACGGAAGCGGCAGTGCGGACGTTCCAGCGCAAATACGCCAGCGACATCCTTACCCCGTGGGGTATCAAGGAACCGACGGGATATGTGTTCCTCACTACGCGCAAGAAGGTGAACGAGGTGTACTGCAAGAACACGAAAGAATTCCCGCTCACGGCGGAAGAGCAGCAGCGTATCGAACTCACCAAGAAGCCGGCTCCGAAGCCTACGATCTCGGCGGCGCAGCCGAAGCCAGCTAATAAGCCGGTTGAGACTCCTGAACCAGCCAAGATAGAGCCAGCTGCCACCGAGACGAGCGTGATCCAAGAGCAGGTGAGCGTGACGGGCAATCCGATCTCGAATTTCTTCCGCAGGCTGTTCGGACGGTTCCGATAGAACGAGCTGTGTCTCCCCGGCCGAAGCCGGCCGGGGAGAGGAGAAAGGGGAGAAATGATCTTTGAGAAGCAGGTAAGACTTCAGATTGGGTCCGTGGCAGACAGCTTTACGCTGGTTTCCCTACTGTCATGGGCCCAATCTGGGGCCGTACGTATCGTTCGGAACATGCATCTTTTGCCGTCGCTGTCTGCGCCTGCTGGCGCAGCGCTCGGTCACGCATAAATCGCTGTGCAGCGTTTTGCGCGACCCCGCCTCGCAGCCGAGCTGCTCCGGCCTTGCGACGGGGGCCCAACCCCGTCTCACTCGGCTTCGTCAGGCCTGCGAAGACGGCAAAAGACGCATATTCCTCACTCGTTTTGTTGTTTTTGCTGCGCGATGTTCTCCGACAGCATATACTGCCCGTCCATCGATCGCTTTTTGTTGTTTTTGAATTCATACAAACGTCATTAAATCTGAGAGACCGTGCTTGACGTCTGTGATTGCATGTATCGGATACTTATCCACAGGGAAGAATCTATTGACTCTTGAGCGAGACAAGAGATAATTCCATTACATTTCTTAGGGAGAGATGTAGGGAAATCAGCGGGTCAAGGTTTTGTAAAGGGAAACCGGCGCAGCAATGCGCATGACACCGCTCAAAGGAACTACTTACTCTCCATACTCTTTTTCTGCTACGCGAAACGCATCTGAAGCGTTTGGCGTTTTTTGTTTGCATACATCTGGGGAGAAGGAAGGAATCGCGTGAAGCATACGGCGCGATTCCTCCCCCGAGGAATCGCGCCGTGGACTGCACGGCTCGGGCTTAGCGGCCCGAAAGCAGCTCACAAAGGTCGAGGCCTCTGCATTACGCCGTCCGTACGGGGGCGGAATGGGAGATTAATAGGGAATTAAAAAAGATCTAATTCTTAAAAAAATATGACAAAGACAATGAATTACGGTGCAGCGATCGCGACGGTCGCAGCACTCGTCCTCTCGATGTTCGCAGCAGCGACGCCGGCCCTCGCAATGGGCCATGGTCACGGCGGGGATGTCGATGTGGACAACGATGTGAACATCACGGTCGTGAATGAAGCAGTCGTTATCAACACGACGACTTCGTCGGCTTCGACTGGCGGTAACTATGCTGGCGGTTCGTACGGCGGCAACGGCGGAACCGGCGGCGACGGCGATGAAGGCGGCAACGCAGACGCAGACGCGGATTCCGGAGACGGCGATGCGGATGCTGATGCTAACGGCGGTGCAGGCGGCGACGGCGGCTCTGCCGGCAACGGCGGTGCAGGCGGTGTCGGCGGTACGATCGTGACGGGTGATGCGGAAGCAAACTCGGGTGTCGCGAACGTCGTCAACTCGACTGATATCGAGGTCGAAGGCTGCGGCTGCAATGCAGGCGTGGACTACGATGAGGATACTGTCGACGACATCGATATCGACAACGAGGTCACCATCGACCTCTACAACGGTGCACTCCTCGTGAACTACACGGATGCATACGCAAAGACTGGCTGGAACAAGGCTGATGGCACTTCTGGCGGCGACGCTGGCAACGCTGGCGACGGCGACGAAGGCGGCAATGCAGATGCTGATGCAGATACGCATGGCCACGGCGATGCGAATGCAGACGCTGAAGGCGGCTACGGCGGCTACGGCGGTCATGGCGGCGAAGGTGGCTTCGGCGGCGAAGGCGGCCTTGTGGCAACCGGCGACGCGAACTCGAACTCCGGTGCGGTGAACGTCGTCAACTCGACGCTCCTCCGTGTCCGACGCTAGTTCGTACTGAGAAAGGAAGGGACATCTCGAAAGGAGTCTGTCCCTCCTTCTCATGAGAATCGGAATAGGAAATAGCCACTAGGGAAAATCCAAATCCAAATTCAGATTTTCAGAGAGGGTGAGAAAGCGCGGGGCGCTTTCGCAAGGCCGGAGGCGCTTGGCGCCGAGGAGGGGTCGAGGAATTTTTCAGCCAGAAAAATATCCGTGACTATTTACTAGGGAATCAGAGGTCGGGGGTTAATACGGAAAAACTATGTTATTCAAAAAAGGAATAGGAATGCAGCTCGTCAGTCTCGTCACGATGTTGGTTTTGGTCGCGGGTTCTCCTGCGCCGGCTCTCGTCGCGTACGCGCAGGAAGCGCCTCCCGCAGAGACGCAGGCACCTGCGCCAGATCCAGCGCCAGCGCCAGCACCGGATCCGGCACCGGAACCTGCTCCGCAGACGGTTTCCGAAACCCTCTCTACTGATGAGACAATCGTCAGTGACCCTGCACCTGAGGCTCCGGCAGATGCTGTCGGCGGCGATGGCGGCACCGGCGGCGACGGCGGCACCGGCGTAGAAGGCGGCACCGGCGGCGATGCTGGCACCGGCGGCGACGCTACAGCAACCGGCGGCTCGACCGATGCGTCAGGCGGCGATGGCGGCACCGGCGGCGACGGTGGTACTGCGACCGACGGCGGCACGGCTGGAGACGGCGGCACCGGAGGTGACGGCGGCACGGCGGATTCCACAGCGGCTTCGCCCGAAGCCGTCGCAGACGCGACTGGCGGCACGGGCGGCAGCGGCGGCACGGGCGGCAGCGGAAGCAGCGGCTCGACGGATGCTGCTGCAGGCGGCGATGGCGGTGCAGGCGGTGCAGCAGATTCGAATGCCGAAGGCGAAGTAGCCGGTGCATCGGCAACCGGCGGCGATGGCGGCTCAGGCGGCGATGGCGGGACCGCGAACATCGGTGCTGAATCCGCGTCGACCGGCGGCGGCTCATCCGATGACGATGGAGGGGCGCTCATCCGCTCGGGACGCTCCGATGCGTTCGGCTACCTCATCTCGCTCTTCAATATCGCGATCACCAATTCGACGGGCGACATCCTCTTCCTCCGCAATCCTCTGGGCGATGCCCTTGATTTCACGCAGCGCATCATAGACCTCTTCGCCGGCCTCGGACAGAGCGCGTGTAATTTCCTCGGCTGCTCGCTGGCGGATGCAACCCTCAATCTCTATACGGAGAATCAGGTCGACGTTACGAACACGCTCGTCGTGAGCTCGCTCTCAGGCGAGAACCGCGCGTACTCTTCGGAAGGCACCGCAGGGGTTTCGACCGGCGACGCGAATGCGTACGGCGGCATCGTGAACTTCGGCAACCTCCAGATCGTCGACTCGCGCTACCTCATCCTCCTCGTGACGAACGAGGGCGATCTCTCGGGAGACATCCTCCTGCCGGACGGCGATTTCTTCAAGACGCTCTCCGCCGGTGCGAAGATAGGCCGCGACAGCGTGCTTAATGTCACGAACGATGCGGGCATCCTCAATAACGGCACGACGACGGCGCTCACGGGCGACAATACGGCCCTCTCGCAGGAAGGATCTCTTATCGACACCGGCGATGCACGCGCTAAGACGAGCGTCATGAACTTCGTGAACCAGATCGGCGCGCCTATCTGCTTCGTCGTGAATGTCGGCGGCGACTGGAACGGCGACGTCATCCAGCTTCCGGAAGGCTTCTCCCATGAGCGCGCAGGCTACGGCGACCTCATCTGCGGCGCGGGCGGCGGCGAGAACCGCGGCGCGGGCCTCGACGGACTCACAGCATCGACGACGAACTATGCGCGCATCCTCAACGAAGCCATCGTCGAGGCCAAGACGGGCGAGAACTACGCGGAAGGCCTCGAGGCGGCTATCGAGACCGGCAACGCGGACGCGTTCCTCTCCATCCTTAATGTCGTCAACCAGACGATCATCGGTCAGGATTGGATCTTCGCCATGTTCACCGTCGCGGGAGATTGGAACGGGGACCTCGTCTTCGGCGTGAAGCCGGGCGAGCCCGATGTCTTGGGTACCATCACCCAGCAGCTCATGGGTACAGGCCCGGTCGTGGGCCAGGGCGTGCAAGGCGGCTACGATCCGGACATCACTTTCACCAAGCACGCGTCCATCGACACGACATCGGTCCCGGCGAAGGTGGACTATGAGATCGTCGTCGACAACAAGGGCGGCAAGGCGCACCAGGTGATCGTGAGCGACACGCTCAAAGGTCCGGATGGCCGCGCCATCGGCACGCAGCGCTGGAATCTCGGCTCGCTCGAAGCGAATGAGAAAGTGACGATCAGCTACACCGTCGAGTTCACCGGCGATCTCGCCGTCGGCTACTACACCAATACGGCGACCCTTTCGGGTCAGAAGAACCTCGCGATCGGACTCTCGCCGATGATGGCGGAGGACGTCGTGGAGATCGTGCCGGCAGGAGAAGTGCTCGGCGTGGCGGCAGGGCCGCAGTGCGAACCCTTGCTTACGCAGTACATGAAGCCCGGCAAGCCGAATATGCCGGCCCAGGTGCAGCTCCTCCAGTCGTTCCTCAATGATTCCGAAGGCGAGAATCTCGAGGTGAACGGCACCTACGATGCGGCGACGGTCGCGGCGGTGCATCGCTTCCAGATGAAGTACGCGACCGACATCCTGGCTCCGTGGGGCATCTCGAAGTCGACCGGCAACGTCTACTACACGACGCAGCGGAAGGTGAACGACCTCTATTGCAAAGGGAAGAGCGAATTCACGCTGACGACCGAGCAGCTTCTCGAGATCTCGAGATTCAAGGCTCAGCTGAGCGTGCCGAAGGCGGATGTGGACGATCTCATCAAGAACAATGATGTGGGACTCAAGCGACCGAAGCCGGGCAGCAAAGGACCGCTCCTCATGCCGCCGCCTGCGATCCCGGTACTCTTCACGCAGCCGGTGAGCGAAGGGAAGGACGGCAAGTCGACGAGTTTCCTCAGCCTTCCGCTCTCCTTGTTCTCCAGCTGGCTCCTTTCGGCAGTGCCGCACGTGGAAGCGATGGAGAGATAAGCGGTGGTGTGTGGCCGTATGCTTCGGACCGAACTTAACGTGATTGAACGCTTGAAAGTCACATCTACTGCGGTACAGTCTGGGCGCTTCTTTATAAGCTGCGCGATGTTCTCCCAAAGCATACGGCCACGCGCCTAGCTTAGAGGGGGAGGAGATTAGGAAAAAGAATATGAAATCCCTCGTCACCACATTGCTCGCCATCGGCATGATCTCCCCGTTCGTGACCTACGCGGCGGTAGATTCCGGCTTCGACAATTACGTGCAGCACATCAAAGAGGCAGCCGAAGCGGGCAACGGCATCGTCGTCGAGACGCATTCTTCGGCTTCGAGCGGCGGTCAGACGGCTTCTGCGGGCCAGGCGGTCACCGACGGCGACGTGAGCGCATCGTCGCATGTCGAGACGAATATCAATTCAAATAACGGCGGCGGAAGCGTCCAAGTACACGTCGAGACCTCGCAGAACGGGAAGACCGAGACGAAGGATTACCAGACGACCATCAAGCCGGGCGAGCCGGTGAAGGTGAACGTGAGCGCGCACGCCGATTCGGAAGGCTCGGAAGTCGTGACGAAGGTGAACGGCGAATCCGCAGTGAGCGAAAATGGAGACGTGGCGTCTTCAAGCGATGAGGAGGTCGGCGCGGCATCCATCAATAATGTGGAAGTCGGAGCCGAGTCAGGTTTCGAGAAAGCGCTCATGATGGTACCTAATTTCTTCAAGAAGATCTTCAGCTTCTTCTGGGGTTGGTAAAGAAAGAGAGCGCTTTACAGGCGCTCTCATGAGTCACGTGCGAAGCCTGCGGATTTCGCTCGCTGCCTTCGCAACCTCTTCTTTCGTCAGGTATCCGTAGCGTATGTGTTCTCGCAGGATCATCACAGAACTGGGCGGCATAAGACGAAATCTCTGCAGGAACTTTCCGACAACTCCTCGTACCTGTGCCGGGTTCAGCGTAATCGTCGTTTTGCACCGTTCGGTCCCACGTTCATAGAACTCGGCGAAGCCGAGCACCATGGCGGTCACGTCGACTGCTCGCTCGTCCTTCCACAACGGATTACCAATCGCTGCGAGTACGATATGTGACATCTCGTGGGCGATGATCTTGACGACCGTATCGAAGGGCGCGTCTTCCAGGATCGCTTTCCGTATGAAGACGGTTATTTTTGTCTTACGGAATGCATCCGTTCCGTAGGGTGGCAAAGATTCGGGTATCCCGATCCAAGCCGGGTGACCCTCATGCCCGCCCGTGCGGACGATCCCTACGACGAGTTGCATATCGAGCTGCAGCGCACGTTTGATCGCGCCGACCAGTTCGATGTATTCGTGTTTCGCGAAGAGCGTTCGGAGCGGCTTCGGATCGACGGCCTTGCGGACGCCGATGCTGCGAGTGACCGACCGGACGAGAGCCTTCACGTCAGGTTGGGGTATCGTCATTAGTCTCCTCCATTCCTAATCTGCCGGGAAGCCTACGACTTCCCGGCAGATTCGTCAATGATATGAACTCGGCTATCCGGCATGCAATAATGTCTGCATGACCCGCCGCAAGGCACGGAAATCGCGCAGGGCTGCGAAAGTCGTGAGTCATTTCGATCCGCATTTCCTGAAGCACGGCGTATTTCTTGCTACGGGCGCGCTCGTCGTATGCCTTTTCATGGCTGCCGGGATCGTGGAGCGCGTCGTGAAGGAAACGAGCTCGCCGTATGTGGCGGCCGTCATCTCGGCTGTTCTGGTAGATCTCGCGAATCAAGACCGCACCGAGCTGGCGCTGAGCGGCTTGAAGGTGAATCCGGTCCTCGTCGAAGCGGCTCAAGCGAAGGCGAACGACATGGCCGTTAAGAGCTATTTCGCTCACACGTCGCCTGAGGGATTCGATTCATGGCACTGGTTCAAGGAAGCGGGATACGACTATCAATATGCTGGGGAGAACCTCGCGGTGAATTTCTCGGATTCGGGGGATGTCGAGAAGGCGTGGATGCATTCTCCCACGCATCGCGACAACATCGTGAACCCGAAATATACGGAGATCGGCATCGCGGTCGCAACCGGGATGTATCAAGGGCGGGAAGCCGTGTTCGCCGTACAGATGTTCGGGAGGCCGAAGATGGAGGCAGCGGCAAAGCCTGCGGCTTTGCCGCCAGCACGCCCCGTCGCACAGGCGGCTTCCTCATCAACTTCCGTCCTCGGCGAATCCACAGCCGTCGCAGAGCCGGTCCATGTAGACGACGATGGCGACGCATCCATCATCATTGAGAAGAAAGACATCCCGTTCTGGGGCTTTCTCTTGGCGCAGCCCAAGACCATGCTCCGCGATGCCTACTACCTTATCGGCCTCCTCCTTCTGGCAGGACTCTTCTTCGATATGGAGTGGGAGGTCCATAAGCATCACATGCGACATGCCATGAAAGCGGGCGTGGTCCTCGCGACGATGTCGATACTCTTCATCGTCGCCGACTGGATCTTCTTCGCCGAACCCATCCTGGCGGCAGTGGGATTGAGATGATATCCACGGGGTAATCTTTGCGCTCGCGAAGATGAAGATACAATCCCTTCATGCAGGTGAGCTTCACTCATCTTGTGGGAGGACTCGTGGCGCTGGTATTTATCATTGCCGGCGCTTTTACCGTCGGTTCCAGATGGCATGCCGACGCCGGATCGAATACGGCCGCTGCCGCCGCTTCTTCGCAAGCAGCCGCGGAAGAAGCGCCGCCCGCAGGCGCGCCGCTCTATGCTGTCACGCGCATCGTCGATGGCGATACGATCGTCGTCCATATCGACGGGAAGGACGAATCCCTCCGGCTCATCGGCGTCGATACGCCGGAGATCAATGATTCGCGCACGGCCGTGCAATGCTTCGGCAAAGAAGCATCCGAATATACCAAATCGATCCTGACGGGAAAGAAGGTGCGGATCGAAAAAGACGAATCGCAGGGTGAGCGCGATAAATATAAGCGGCTCCTCGCGTACGTGTTCCGCGAGGACGGGCTCTTTGTAAATAAGAGCCTTGTCGCAGAAGGGTACGGACATGAATATACCTACGACACCCCGTATAAATACCAGACGCAATTCAAGGCAGCGGAAGTAATGGCACGTGAAGAAGAGAAAGGGTTGTGGGCGTCTGATGCGTGCCCGACGCCAGCTCCGAAACGAGCGTCAAAAAGTCCCAGCGCATCGAAACAGACGGCCCCGACGGCTGTTACTCCTGTGCAAGAACCCGCGGCGCAGCCTGCGGCTGCGCCGCAACCAACACCCCTGCCCCAAACACAGGCGCAACCCAAGTCGCAGACTCCACCCCCTGCACCCGCCCCTATGCCGGAGCCGACTCCGCCGCCGCCCGCCCCGCAATCATCCTTCGATACCTCGAATTACACCTGCTCAGCGAATACGTACAATTGCACCGATTTCAAGACGCAGGCTCAGGCGCAGGCCGTCTACGACAAATGCGGCGGCGTCTCAAATGACGTCCACAAGCTCGACAAGAACAAGGACGGCCATCCGTGCGACAGCTTGCCGTGAGGGGCACGGAGCCGAAGCGTGTAGTCGTCGACCCGAACACGACCTGATCGGTCATTTCGAAGTCACATCTACTGCGCCATCTCTACCCGCGCCTTTATCCGCTGCGCGATGTTCTCTCGACGACTACTCGCAACGGCTCTTAGTGCCTCAACATCTCGTCGATCAGCTTCTCCGTCTCCTCAGGCCCGCTCGTCATATGTGTTGTGATGCCAGTGGGGATGACGACCGCGTCATTGCCGCCTTCGTAGAAGGCATCTCCCACGAAAAGCATATCCTTCGGATCGGTCTTCAATTCCTTCGCGAGCCATTCGACGCCGAATGCCTTGCTCACGCCTTTGCGGACGATGTCGATCGTCGTCTTGCCGCCGATGAGGACTTCGTAGCCGGGCAGCTTCTCCTGGAGCGCGTTGCCGAGCTTCGGGCGTTTGACCATCTGCGGGTCCCACGCGCTCTTCTTCGTCTTCGGGGCGTCATCTTCGAGCGCCGCGAACGCGACGGACGTCTCGCGATCAACGATACGATACAGCTTCTCTTCGCCGTCGAAGATATCCGTCTCCTCCACCGCTTCCTCGATGGCCTGCGTGATGCCGGCACGTTCGTCTTCGCTCAAAGGGAAACTATAGGCGGTTTCCCAGCCTGCGCCCTTCCACACGTCGCAACGAGCGGCATTATCGGAAAGCACGTAGAAGTTCGACGCGTCGTTCTGGTGTGGCACGCGCTTCAGGATATCCCGTTCGATGCGCGAGAAGGCCGCGCCCGACATGACCGCGACCGGGAATCGCTCGGCCAATGCGAATATCTTCTCAAGGATCTCGGCTGTCGGCGGCTGGAAGCTCTCAGCGAGCGTGTCGTCGAGGTCGAAGATGACGGCGCGCGGCGCCGCGGCTTCCGGCATCGCCCGCATCCCTTTCATGCTTTTGCGCATCTGCATGAAGAAAGGGATCATCGTAACCGCGATGATCGCAAGCACGATGAGCGTGATGTACTTCTCGATGTCGGGGACCACCGAGCCGAGGAAGTATCCGCCGAGCGTGAATCCGCCACCCCAGATTATGGCGCCGAGGATGTTATAGAACAGGAACGTCTTGTACCGCATCCCCGCGACGCCCGCGAGGATGGAGATGAATGTACGTATGATGGGGATGAAGCGTCCGAGGAGGATCGCCTTGGCTCCGTGTTCGTCGAAGAAAAGTTTCGTCTGTGCCAGGTGAGACTGCTTGAAGAAACGCGAATCACTGCGGCTATAGAGCGTGGGACCGACCCATGCGCCGAACCAATAGCCGACGGTATCTCCCAAGACCGCTGCGACGAAGATCGTCGCGAGAAGGACGTAGATGTTGAGATATCCCTGCGATGCCAAGAGTCCTGCGGTGAAAAGAAGGGAACCACCCGGCAGCGAGACGCCGAAGAAGATCCCGGATTCGGCGAGCACGATCGCGAAGATGCCCGGATATCCGATCGCTTGGATTACCTGAATGAGATCAATCCCGAAAAGCATTTATGGAGTATGCTGCATTTTTGGCTAATAACCAAGCGATTTTGGCTACCTATCTGAAGACGTCTGGGATAGGGAATTTCCTGCAGAGTTTCTCGACTTCTTTTTTAATCCTTGCAAGCTCTTTCTTATTGTCTCGATTCTTGAGGGCGGCAATCATCCATTCGCCGACTTTCGTACATTCTTTTTCCTTAAGGCCGCGGGTGGTAATCGCCGGAGTGCCGAAACGGATGCCAGAGGGATCCATCGGGCCGCGTACGTCATCGGCGATGGAGTTCTTATTGAGCGTGATACCGACAAGGTCGAGGATCTTTTCGGCCTCTTTCCCGGGAATATCCATCGAACCGAAGACGTCGGCCAAGAGCAGGTGATTGCTCGTGCCGCCGGTGAGAAGCCGCACATCGTGTGCGAGGAATACTTTCTCCATCGCTTTGGCGTTTTTTAAAACTTGTTTGGCATATTTCTTAAACGAGGGCTTCAGCGCCTCGCCGAACGCGACCGCTTTGGCAGCAATGTTGTTCATGTGCGGGCCGCCTTGGAGACCGGGAAAGACCGATTTATCGATTTTCTTTGCGAGTTCCTCGCTCTCGCGCACGAGGATAAGACCGCCGCGCGGTCCGCGAAGCGTCTTGTGCGTCGTACTCGTCATGATGTCGAAACCGAAATCGAACGGATTGCGAACCGCCTTGCCCGCTATGAGTCCGGCGATATGCGCGATATCCATGACCGCATACGCGCCGACTTCGCGGGCGATCTCCACGAACTTCGCGTAATCCAGCTCGCGCGGATACGCGGAGAAACCCGCGAGGATTATCTTCGGCTTCTCCTTCAGCGCGACTTTCCGCATCTCAGCGAAGTCGATGGTACCGCTGGCCGGGTCTTTCATCTTGTAGCGGACGAAATTGAATATCTTGGTGAGGTAGGTCACCGGATGGCCGTGGGTGAGGTGTCCCCCGTGCGAGAGATCCATGCCGAGCACCGTGTCTCCCGGCTGCAGGAGGGCGAAATACATCGCGATGTTCGCGTTCGCACCGCCAAGCGTCTGCACATTGGCGAATTTCGCACCGAAGAGTTTCTTGGCGCGTTCAATCGCGAGCGTCTCGACGGCGTCGGTATATTCCTGTCCCCCGTAATATCTCCGGCCCGGATAACCTTCGGAATATTTGTTGGTAAGAATCGACGAATTCGCCTCGCGCACCGCCTTTGAGACATAATTCTCGGAGGGGATGAGTTCTAATCCTTCTGCCTGCCGCTTCTCCTCGCCTTGAAGCGCTCTGTATACCTGCGGGTCTTGTTTCTTTATGAATGGGTAGAGTTCCATACGCGATGAGTTAGAGGAGTAAGATCGTATGGAAGGTAGCTAGATCATAGGCTTGTTATCGATTGTCGCCGCTTCCTTTGATCTTATCGCGCGCGAGCCGGTCTTCCAGCTTGGTAATGTTCGCCTGCGCTGCTTCGGAAAAGGGGAATCCCAGCGCATTGGAGAGCTGTGAAAGGTACCACAAGACATCGCCGATCTCCCTCTTGAGGCCTTCGCGCCGCTCCTCGGAGATCTCGCCGCCGTCATCGCGGATGGCTTTCTTGAGTTTCTCGGCAAGCTCACCGGCTTCTCCCGCGATGCCAAGACCCAGGTCATAGAGCCTGTAAAGGCGCTTCGAATCATCGATTGTTGCGGTGCGCGAGGCCAGCTTCTCATATTCATCGAAGTCCATATAGGCATTATACCTTCGCAACGGCGCTGACCACCTTGTAAATCTTCTCGTGTATGGCCTCGCGCGAAAGGATGTCTTTGCCGTCGGTGCAGTCGATCCTTTTCCAATTACCCTGCGCTTTGATTATCTTGAGCGCGGCGTCCTGCGCGCTTTCCAGATGCTTCGGATTCCTCTCGGCGAGATCCTTCTTCCCGCGGCCTTTCATGAGTTTCTGCGAGATCTTGACCGGCACGTGCAGGTACAGGATGAGGTCCGGACGGGGAAGTCCGAACACGTGATGCTCCATCCGGTCAAGCCATTTGAGGAATCTCGTGCGGGCTTTCGTGTCCTTGATCTTGCCGCCCTGATGCATCTGGTTGGAACTCACGTAGCGATTGAGGATGACGATAGCGCCATCCCGGAACCACTTCTCAAGCCGGGCTTTCGATTCCCATCTATCGGCAGCATAAGCGATCGAGACGAGATACGGATCCTGCGAGATGAAATCGCCGTGGCCACCCGTGAGGCATTCCTTGAGGAACGTCCCGAAGAAATTGACGCCGTATTGCGGGAAATCGAGCGTTTCCACCCGCTTTCCGGCTTTCTGCAGGCGCTCGACGAGAAGCTTGGTCTGTGTCGCTTTCCCGACGCCGTCCGAGCCGTCTATCACGATGAGTTTGCCTTTTTTCATACGAAAGCGGGCGGCAGTCCTATGAGAACTGCCGACCCACGATATTACCTGGTATGTCACGATTAAAGAGCTGCGCGCTGTTTTCCAGAAGGTAGATTTTTTGCACTCCGACTGCGATGACCGCATCGCAGCACGGCTTGCATGCCCACCAATGGCCCCACAGATACAGATCGGCGCCTGTGGCGTCGCGGCCGCTCTTGATGACATCGCGCGCCGCTCGCGCTTCCGAATGCTGTTTGGAAGACGCGCATCCAGGGCACAGCCAGTATTTCTGGCCGGACGGGACGTGAAGCAGGCGCCGCACGCAGAAATGATCCTTGTGTATGCGCGCGAAAAGCGGATTCTTGAGCGCGACCTGATTCGCGCCCCGGCCGATGATCTCTCCGTCCTTGACGATGACGCTGCCGGTCGGCATCTGCCGGTCGGTTGCGTTCAGGCGGGCGAATTCCTTAGCGGCGCTCATGAAGGGATCGCTTTCGGGGACATACTCGATCGGGATATCGGGGACGTAGGGAAGTTTGACATTCATAGCCGTATCTCCTGTATAGCCTGACCAGTGTATACCATGGAGACCCGCTGATATATACTTCCGCCATGACGAAATTCGATGCGCTCTACCAAGACATGCTGAGACGTATCGTCAAGGAAGGAGTCAAGGAAGTGAATCAGCGCACGAAGCATGAAGTAAAGGCTGTTCCGGGTCTCCATTTTTCGATCGACTTAGAAAAAGAGGGATTTCCCCTGTTAACTCTGAGAAAGATACCGATTAAAATGTTTGTCGCCGAACAAATCTGGTTTATCGCAGGTAGCAGAAAGCCCGAAGATTTCTTGCGTACTCATACAAAGATCTGGGATAACTTTACGAATCCGGCAGATGTTGTGACAGTTGCCTATGGTTATCGATGGCGGAAACATTTTGGCAGGGATCAGCTAAAGCTTCTCATTGAATTATTGCAAAAAGAACCAAGTTCCCGACATGGAGTTATCGTGACTTGGGATCCTTCGTCTGATGGTCTAGGCATAACCAGCAAGAAAAACGTGCCGTGTCCGTATACTTTTACGGTCAATATAATCGCGGGGAGATTAAATTTACATAATATGGTGCGCTCGAATGATATGGTGCTTGGTTTCCCTTCGGATGTCGCAGGATTTTCTCTTCTTCAATACATTCTCGCTCAGAAACTGAAAGTACGTCCGGGCGTATATTCGCATTCGATTTCCAACGCGCACATCTATGACAATCAGTACGCGGCAGTAAAAGAGATGCTGAAGCGAAAGAGTTCGCATAAGTCGATCAAAGTCGCATTGCCGAAATCCGCATACGATCGCGCTGAGAAGAAAGACGCGAAACTCCTCGAGCAGATCGTGGATGTCTTCCAGAGCCAGTACAAACCGCAGGAAGCGATCAAAGGACTGCAGATAGTCATGTAAACTGGACATATGGCGATCCTCACCAAAGACGAGATATTGCAGCGTGTCAAGAGCGGCAACATCGTCATTTCCCCCAACCTCGATACATTCCAGGTGCAGGCGCACGCCATCGACCTGCGGCTCGGATTCACGTTCCTCCTGCCGAAATCGTGGCGGATGACGAAGCACGGCCGCAAGGCGATGACGATCGATCCTTTGCGCGACCATGGGCCGGAATATTTTGATGTGATCGAGCTCGAGCAAGGCCAGGCATTCGATCTCCTCCCGCAGGAATACGTACTGGTCTCGACCTTCGAGACGGTGAAGATCCCGAACGACCTCATGGCGGTCCTGTATCCGCGTTCGTCGGTCAACCGTAAAGGCCTTTCCGTCGATCTCACCGGCATCATCGATTCGGGCTACGAGGGGCCGCTCACTCTTCCGATCCGCAACAATACCCGTTCGCAGGTCATCCAGTTGCATCCGGGAGAGCGCATCTGCCAGATAGTCTTCGAAGAACTGAAACAGCCGGTGTCAGCGCGCAAAAGCCGCTGGCACATGAAGGACGTCGTCGACAAAGGGAAGAAGGAGAAGGCGAAGGAAATGAAGCTGGTCTTCAATGGGGATATCAAGAAATTGAAGACGGACTATAAGGCGATTTAGGGATTTGACAATAAGGATTTTGATGTTAGAATAGTTATGTTTAGCTCTGTTTGAGGAGATCAAGAATGATGAATGAAAACACTGCTGCTACGCTGGCTCCTGCAAAATCGCTCTTGAGCCATGCGCTGCGGTGCCTGCCGCCAACGCTGGCCGCGACGGCAGCAGCAGCTCTTCTCCACGCCTCTCAGCACGGTCTGTCGTGGTGGACGGCGGGATACGCGACGGCTGCGTTCATCGTCATTGGCATCGTTTGCTGGAGGACGATCCACTAGACCGGCTCCGATCTTTGAAAGGCTCGCCCTAAAATTCGGGCGGGCCTTTCTCTTTTTTGGTATAGTCCGCGCATGATAAGCATCGTCGTCGCGATGGGGAATGGCCGGCTGCATAATCGCGTGCTCGGGAAGGATAATCAGCTCCTGTGGCATATTCCCGATGATATGAAGCGATTCAAACGGCTCACGCTCGGGCATCCCATCATCATAGGACGTAAGACGTTCGAATCAATCGTGCAGATGCTCGGCAAACCGCTGCCGGGGAGGACGAATATCGTTGTCACGCGCGATCCTATGTGGGACTTCGTAAGTCCCACATCCGATACTGTTATTGTTGCTGATTCAATCGAAGATGCGATCGAGAAAACGAAAGAGGCTCCGGGAAGCGAGGAGATATTCATCGGCGGCGGCGGGCAGATCTATGCGGCGGCGCTGCCGCTCGTCGACAAGCTGTATCTGACGCTCATCGAAGATGATAAGGAAGGGGATTCGTATTTCCCCGCGTATGAAAAAGAGTTCACGAAGGTCACTTTCGATGAATCGCGCGACTACGAAGGTCTCAAATACCGGTGGGTGGATTTGGAACGGGCGTAATATGCGGAAGCTTTCCTATAAGAAGTCCGGAGTGAATATCGATGTCGCGAACGATGCTAAGCGCCGGATGGCGGCTATCCTGGCCAGCGCGAACAAGCGGGTGCTCAACAGAGTCGGCGCCTTCGCCACGTTATTCGACGGTTCTTTCTCCGAGTATGAGCATCCTGTGCTGGTCTTCAAGACCGAAGAACCCGGGACGAAACAGAAGCTCGCGCTCGAGCATAAAAGCATCGATACGATCTGTCACGATCTCATCAATCATCTCGTGAACGACGCCATCGTCATGGGCGCCAAGCCGCTCTCCGTCCAGGACTGCATCGTCTGCGGCAAGATGGAGAAGAGGGTCGTCGTACAGATGGTCTCTTCGCTCTCGGCTGCATGCAAGGAAAACGGCTGCGTACTGACCGGCGGCGAGACCTCCGAGCAGCCGGGAGTAGTCGAGGCCGGATCCTACATACTCTCAGCCAGTATCGTCGGCATCGTCGAGCGGAAACGCATCATCGATGGTTCGAAGATACGCCGTGGGGATGTCGTCCTCGCGCTCGCTTCAAGCGGCGTGCATACCAATGGCGTATCGCTGGTCCGCAAGATAATGGAAGCTTCACCGAGGATTCTCAAAGAGAAGATCGAAGGTACGCCGTTCATCAAAGCGGTACTCGCTCCTCACCGGGCTTATTACGAATGCTTGAAGGGGCTTTTCGGCCGACCGGAGCTAGTGGGGCTCGCTCACATCACCGGCGGCGGCATCAAAGAGAATCTGAATCGCATCCTGCCAGAGAGATTGAATGCTGAAATAGATCTGGCCAAGATACGGATACTGCCGATATTCGAGGTACTGCGACGATACGGCGCTATCGCGGATTCCGATATGCTGCGCACGTTCAATATGGGGGTCGGTATGGCAGCAGTTGTCCGGAGCGGATTCGTGGACGAATGCGTCGCGTACGTACGTAAGCACAAGATAGATGCGTATCCGATCGGCATCATCAAGAAAGGCGGTAAAAGCATTGATTTCACGGGAAAGCTTGAATGGAAATAGATGTTGCCGGAAAAGACAAAGGGCCCCGAAATCCGGAGCCCTTTCGCTTTGTTCTCATACATATCCTTCCACGCCGAGCTTGTGTTCGAGGTAATGCTCGGGCGCTTCTTTCATCAGGCGCGTGGCGGCTTCTGCATACACATCACTTGTTTTCTCCAGAATGCCGTCGGAGAACCGTATCTTTTGCACTTGCGCGATGTGTACCGGATTCTTGGGGTCCAGCCCGCGGATGCCCAGCCGGATGCCTTCGGCCCGCACGATCTGCTTATCGTACGGAGGAGGCGACTGATGTATCGGCTGCGCCTGGGATGCAAGCCATTGATCCACGTCCCAGAGACGCGTGCAATCCGGCGTAAAGCCTTCATCACCGATATATTCGGCGCCATCCGGCTCGTATATGCCGCCTTCTCCCTTCCAGTCAGCAGTGATAAGGCGGCCGTGATGGCGGGTGTACGCCGAGAGACCCTTGAAGGCATCAAAAAAAGTCTCTGACATTCGCGGATACTCGGCACGGACTTCGCGATAGTCCCGCGGTTCGTCGGCGCCTTCCTCCGCTTTCGTCGTAGGAGTGTCAAGCGTTTCCGGGAGACGATCACCATCCTGCAGGCCTTTCGGCAGCGCATGACCGCAAATCGTACCTCCGCTCTCGGGATCGTATGCTTTGAACGCGGAACTTGCCGCGACGAAGTGATTCCGAAACACGAACTCCACTTGATACATCTTCAGGCGCCTGACGACCAATCCATGCGACTGCAGATACGGATCGCCACGCAGATGCCGCAGATGATCCGGGATGTACCCGTCGATGGCACTACCTGCCGCCACGAGATGCGTCTTGAAGCCCCATGAATCCAAGAGGGTAAGGAAGAAGTGCGCCATGACCGTGAGGACCATGCCTTTCCGTGGTACCCAGGCATTCAAGACGAAGTCGAAAATGCTCACGGCGTCCGTTGCGACCACCAAGAGCAGGCCGTTGCCGAGATCGTAGGTATCCCGGACCTTGCCACGATGAATCGGCTCAATGCCCCTCAGTGTTGGCATCGCTAATCTGACTGGCGATAATTTCGCCATGAGTGTCCTCCTTCTGTTGAGATCAGTCCTGCCGGCTTTCTATCACGAAAGCGAGTCCCTTCCTATTGCTTAAGCCCGAGACCTTTGCGGATGAGGTACCAGTTGATGGCGATAAGCACCGCGATGATGGCGAAGAGCATCGAGAGGGAAATGACGAGGGATACATCCGTGATGCCGAGGAACCCGTAGCGGAAGCCGTTGATGAGGTAGAAGAGGGGATTCGCGTAGGTGATGTGCTGCCACCATGCGGGGAGATTGTGGATCGAATAGAAGATACCGCCGAGGTAGACCAAGGGCGTGAGGACGAATGTCGGCACGAGATTGATGCCGTCGATCGTCTTGGCGTAGATGCCGTTGACGAGCCCGGCGAGCGCGAAGACGAATGCCGTGAGGATGGCGAAAAGAAGGATGATGAGGAGGTTGTGGACGGAGAGATGCAGGCCCGTGAAGAAGACGGAGACGAGAAGGACGAGCGTGCCGGTGAGGACGCCGCGCACGATGCCGCCTCCCACGAACCCGGCGATCATGACCCATGGCGGCGTGGGCGAGACGAGGATCTCGTCGATGGAACGCGCGAAGAACTTCGACGCGAAGAAGGTGAATGAGGTGTTGGCATAGGAAGTCGTCACGATGGCGAGCATGACGAGGCCGGGGATGACGAAGGTCATGTAATCGACGCCCTGCATGGTGCCGATGCGTGAGCCGAGCACGGTGCCGAAGACCAGGAAATAGAGCGTGGAAGTGATGACGCTCGGCAGGAAGGTCTGCACCCAGATGCGGAACATGCGGATCACATCCTTGCGGATCATGGTGTAAAAGGAAATCCAGAGGCGGTAATTATCCATATTATTTATCCGACGTGAGCTGGATGAATACTTCTTCGAGGCGACCTCCTCGATAACCGTCTGCGGCTGCGGAACCGTTGTTGAGCGCTAGGATCTCGTCCATCGTGCCTTGCGCGACGAACCTGCCCTTGTTGATGATGGCGACGTGCTTGGCGAGCTGTTCGGCTTCTTCGAGATAATGCGTCGTGAGGAGGATGGTCAGTCCGCTCGAGGTGAGTTTGCGGAGGTAATCCCACATGCCGCGGCGCAGCTCGACGTCCACGCCGGCCGTCGGCTCGTCGAGGATGAGGAAGCGCGGTTTGTGGATGAGCGCGCGGGCGATCATGAGGCGGCGCTTCATGCCGCCGCTCAGTTCCATGGCGCGGACGGTCATCTTCTCGCCCAATCCGAGATCGGCGAGGAGCTGTTTCGCGCGCGGGATCGCTTCGGAACGCGGCATGCCGTAGTAGCCGCCTTGGTTCACGATGATGTCGAGCGGCTTCTCGAACGGATTGAAATTGATCTCCTGGCCGACGAGGCCGATCTGCGCCTTCGCCTTTTCCGGCTCCTTGTCGATGTCGTAGCCGAAGACGCTTACCGTTCCCTCGCTCTTATTCACGAGACCGGTCACGATGCCGATGATGGTCGTCTTCCCGGCGCCGTTGGGGCCGAGGAGCGCGAAGAAATCGCCTGCGGGTACGGTAAGCGAGACCCCTTTCAGGGCCTCGGTGCCGTTGGCGTATCTCTTCATGAGATCCTTTACGACGAGTGCGGGTTCGGACATGGGAGGGGATTATACCAAATTAATGTCCGGATGTATCCCAATCTTTGTCTACGCTCGGATATGCTGCAAGCTTCTTCTTGAAAAGCCCCTGAATCGAATCGAGCGTTTCTTGCGTCTTAGCCTCGAAGCGGAGGACGAGCGTGGGCGTATTCGAAGAGGCGCGGACGAGGCCCCACCCGTTGTTGATGTAGACGCGGGCGCCGTTCACATCGACAACCTTATAACCTTCTTTCTTGAACGTGGCGACGAGTTCGTCGACGATACGGTATTTATCCTCATCGGTGGCTTTCACCTGGATGGTCGGCGTCGAGATGTAATAAGGGGTTTCTGCTATGAGTTCGGAAATGCTCTTTTCTTGCGAAGAGACGTATTCCAGGAGTTTCAATCCCGCGAAGAATGCGTCGTCAAAGCCGTAGTAATCCTGATTGAAAAAGATGTGTCCACTCATTTCGCCCGCAAGCGCGGCTTTTTCTTCGGCGAGTTTCGCTTTGATGTACGAATGGCCCGTCTTCCACATGATGGGGATTCCGCCGTGTGCGTTGATGTCTTCCGGCAACGCTTCGGATACTTTCACATCGAAGACGATTTTCGCCCCCGGTTTCTTCGAAAGGATGAGGCGTGAAAGAAGCATCATGTACCGGTCGGGCCATATGGTCTGGCCCTTTTCGTCCACGACGCCAAGCCGGTCGCCGTCGCCGTCGAAGGCAAGTCCGATATCACATCCGTTTGCGACGACCTGCGCTCCCGTATCCTGCATCATCTTCTCGCCATCAGGATTCGCCGTGTAATTCGGATATGTCGGGTCGACAGCTGTAAAGTGCTCGACGACCTCATATCCTGCGTGGCGGAAGAGTCCGGGTGCGAAAAGCCCAGCAGTGCCGTTACCGGTATTGATGAGGATCTTCAGTTTCTTGCTGCTGTGCGTGCGAGCCACTAGGTCGCTCATGTACGCTTCAGCGACGTCTTCCTGCCGTATGTGGGACTTCGTAAGTCCCACATATTCTTCTTTTTCGACTATGCCATAAAGTTTCTTTATATCGTCGGGGCCGAGTGTTTTCGAGAGATCGGTTCCGAGTTTGAGCCCGTTCCAGCCGACAGGGTTATGGCTCGCAGTGATCATGCAGAGCCCGCGTGTCTTGAAGTGGTATTGCGCCCAATAGCTCATGGGGGTCGTCACCGTACCGATGTCGATGACATTTACGCCGGATTCCATGAGCGCTTTGATCGCCTGAGCGTGGAAGGCTTCAGAGGTCGTGCGGGAATCATGACCGACGATCGCTTCGGAAATCCCGGCATTACGAAGCATCGTCCCGAATCCACGCGTGATGTGGTAGATGGAATTCTCGTTCAGTTCATCGTCCGATTCTTGTCCGCGGATGTCATATTCGCGGAACATTGTCTTTTTGAGGGTCGCCATGGCGGCGATTCTAGCACGCCCCGTGAGATAGGCTGCAGCCGCCATCTCATGGGGCACGCCTAGAGGCCGATTTCGATGCCGCCGTCTTTCCCGTGTGAATCTTCCTCATCTTCTTCGTTCTCATGCGATTCGAAGATTTTCAGGGAAGGGGGGATGATGTTCACGACGTCTTCCGTGACAGAGGCCGTCGCGCCAGCGTCGGCACTGATCGGTGTGGCGCTCAGGGTAGCCGTAGCTTGCGCACCGGCGGAGGTAGCGTTGCCGCGTGCCTTCGGGCGCGCAACGGAATCGCCATGCGTATCCGCTCGTCTCGGTTTCGCACCGGCTTTCTTGAGCGCGACGGACGAATCGAGCATCACGCTCAGTTTCTCCGAGATGACGAGCGAATCCTGGAACGAGTGATAGGCATGCGCCGCCGCCTTGTCATCGAGCAGCACTTTGCCGTTCGCGATGAGGTCGCCGGCCTGCGCAAGCTGTTCTTGCGCATCCGCGCGCTCCGAATCATCGAGTCGGGCCGATCTCAATCTCTTCTGTGCCGCCTTGAGCTGGGCTTCCGCGGAGACGCGCATGCGTTCTGCAGTCTTGCGATCATAGTTCGCTTCCTCAGGCGCGGAGACGCCAGCTTCAGGCTGCGGCGCGGGAGCGGCATCGAGCGACATGGTTGCCATCATGGGAGCGATCGCTTTCGCCACGGCCATGGTCGAGATGGCAGGAGAGCTCACGGACGATCGCGCTTCGGCGCGCGCGCGGATATCGGCGACGGCAAGGCCGGCAGAATGGATCGCGACGGCGAGCGTGCCCGGTTCGTCTGACTGTTCCTGCACCTGTGCGAGGATTTCCTCGTGCGCGGCGAGGCGTGTCTCGAAGCGGGAGGTGAGCTCGGCCACTGCGGAAGAGTCATTCTCGTCGATCGAAGAGACTTCGTCGGTCGCGCTCTGCGCGTGCGTCTCGAATGCTGCTGCGAGCTGGTCCTGCGTCTTCGCATCGAGGCGGTTCTCGGAGGCGAGCGTAGCAGCTTCGTCGATGCGACGTTCAGCCAGTTCCATCTGTACGTTGGCTTTCGCTTCGGCACCCGATGCGAGCGCGACCTTGACCGGCTCGTTCACCTTCGTCTTCACGCCGTAGAGCGCGTCGCCGGGAAGCGCGGATTCGGCCGCGTAGGAGATGCCGCCGCTGAAAATGAAAAGAAGCGCGAGCGCGGCTGCGATCGGACGCTGCATCCATGAGAGAGAGAACCATTGTATGGAAATAGAAGCTCCGGGGAAGGCCTGCCTGCTGGCAGGCAGGGGCTTCATCGACATGTACTCGCGGATGACGTGCTTCATATGAGCACGCTCGTCGTGCGAGAGCATGATCCCGTCGGATGCTTTCTTGATGTATGTAGTTATATCTTTCATACCCGGTTAGTACAATTTCGAATTATTCCCTCGCGTAGTAACAACGATCTTCGTGAGAAAGGCTACTCTGGCCGTCTTATTCAATTGTATCTGGTTATTTTTCATAGTGAGCGATTCGAAATTGTCCTACCGGGTCATATGGCTGGTTCGGGGTTGCAGAGCGAGCGGAGCTTGAGTACGCCGCGATGCAATCGCACTGAAACTACGTTCTCCGAGACGCCGATGAGAGCAGCGATCTCTTTGGGCGTGAGTCCGTCGATATAGCGCATCGTGACCGCTTCGCGATAGACATCCGGCAGTTCGGGTATCCGTACGCGTATCCTCTCAAGGAGCACCTGCTCGTCGAGTCCTTCTTCGGTTTCGCGCACGCTCCCTTCGGACATCTTGGCTTCAAGCTCCCCCGTGTCGTTCTCGAGCATCTCGTCGAGCGAAGAACCTTTGTGTCTGCGGTACTCGTCGATGATGAGGTTGTTGAGTATCCGATAGAGGAAACTCTTGAACTCGCGCACCTCGCCGCCTTCAGCACAATAATCCCACGTCTTGAGGAACGCTTCCTGGGTGAGCTCAAGCGCCCGATCACGGTTGCTCAGGCGGAAGAATGCGTGTCTGAACAGCTTATCCGAATATGCCTCGTACGCTTCCAGATAGGCCTCCTCTTGCTTGGGCCGTGTGCGGGGGTC
>Ga0155055_110_pt1 | contig 34819 bp, 42 predicted proteins | sample RifCSPhighO2_01_FD_106023 | JGI IMG/M metagenome (GOLD analysis project Ga0155055, IMG submission 106023) | Candidatus Kaiserbacteria bacterium RIFCSPHIGHO2_01_FULL_56_24 | reverse complement strand
GCGGATGCGGGGCATGTGAGGATTGAGTATGTACATGCCTCAAGAATACGTGAGGTGTTCACAAGCTATTGAACCATTACGTAGATATTGACATTGTGTATAAATTATGCTTTCATGATTCCGGCTCAAACAAGCTGGGAGCTCGAAATATAGGAGAGTCATTTGGCCATAGATATTGAGTTGTGGAAGAGCGGCCGTCTCGGCCATCTTGCCGACGATGCCGAACAATATGTGAGGCGCGTCGGCACGCTGGATACGGAGAGCGATCGTCGCGGCGGCTTCATCTGTATACGCGGACTCGAAGTCGACTCTTACATCTTCGGCATGCCGATCGGTGAGATTAATCCTGAGAAGCGTGAAAAGTACGAGCTTTTTGCTGAAGAAAAGATGCGACGGCTGATGAAGAATCCGTCTCACTTCAGCAGCTGGCAAACTCGGAATCCTGAAGAGGGGAAGTGGGGCGGAGCGATCCGTCTTCCTCAATGCCTCCTCTCGTTTTCGGGCCTGCCCGAACTTTTGGATGAGGCGTTCATGGTGGGGCTTGCCTACAGGTCAGATCTCATCGGCCGCACTGAAGCGCACATCATCTGCACGGCCAGCAACAACCGCTTCCTGCGTGACGTGCTGACAATGATCAGCAGATGATATTGTTCTTCTGCAAATTTTGAAGGCCCGTCCGTGAAAACGACGGGCCTTCTACTTTTCTATATCTTTCAGTATTATCATTGCATGGCGACGAAGCAATCCACCGTCGACTACATCCTCGATCAGCTCGGGAGCGTCGATTCGGTCTCGGCCCGGAAGATGTTCGGCGAATACGCGCTGTATGCGGAAGGGAAGGTGGTCGCGCTCGTGTGCGATGGTAGGCTTTTCGTGAAGATCACCGACGAGGGAAAGAAGTTCGTCGGCAAACACTACGAAGAAGGCGAAGCATATTCAGGCGCCAAGCCCTCGATGCTCATCGACGAAGACCTGCTGGATGATCGCGAATGGCTCGCCGAACTCATCGAGATCACCGCGAAATATGCTCCAGCGCCGAAACCGAAGAAGAAAAAGAGGTAGAATATCCGCGTGGTTACCTATACGCTGAGACGCTCGACGCGCGCGAGATACATGCGCCTGACGGTGCAGCCCGGCGGGACGGCGGTGCTTACGGTGCCGCATCGCGTCCCTGAATACATGATCGAGAAGTTCCTCGCGCAGCATACCGAGTGGATCGAACGCGGCATCAAAAGGATGAAGGATTTCAAGCCGCTCCCGGTGAGCGGCCGTCGTTCGTATCTCAAGCATAAAGAAGAAGCTCGTGCGTTCATCACCGAGCGCGTCGCATACTGGAATCGCTTCTACGGATTCGAGCATGGCCGCATTGCTATCAAAAATACCAAGCACCTGTGGGGCAGCTGTTCCCGGAAGGGGAATCTCAATTTCTCGTACGCGCTGCTTTTCCTTCCGCGTGAACTTGCCGATTACGTCGTCGTCCACGAGCTCAGCCACTTGAAGGAGCATAACCACGGCCCGCGTTTCTGGGAGAGCGTCGCGAAAGCGTTGCCGGATTGGAAGTCGCACCGTCGCGAGCTTCGGAAATATCTGCCGCGACAATAGAAAGCGGGCGTCCCCCTGGGGACGCCCGCACCTTCTTACTTCGGCTTCTGCTCCGGCATTTCGATGATTTCCGTCGGCGGAGCCGAGTTGTGCTGCGCCAACATCTCCTTCGCCAGGTCGAATCCGCCGTTCTGATTGATCGCATAGCCGACCACGGCAAAGGCAAGCGCGAGAGCGATCAAAAACACCACATTATTCCGCGCATCCAGTGACATCCGATACCTCTTTCCAGCAGGTTTCCGGCCCTAGGCCGGGGTGAATATGCTACTTCGGCCGCGCAATGTCAATGACCTTCGTGCGGTACTATATCCGGCATGGAAGCGGGCCAGGAACTCCACATCAAGAAACCGTCCTTCTGGAGCGGCACGCGCGAGCTCTTCAACGAGCATGGGGGGAAAGTCGGTACGTTCCGCATGTTGACCCTCCTCAGCTGGCGCAAGGCCGAAGGCGAGGCCGGAGGAAAAACCTTGCGATTCTCATACAGCGGCTGGAACACGCATCGTTCGCAGGCCACCGACGAATGGGGTCGTGTCGTGGGCACGATGCATCGCTCATATTGGTGCGGCACGAATGCGCAGCTCATCCTGCATGAGAAGGAATATCTCTGGCATGCGAATCTCGCCGGCACGCATTTCTCCATCGAAGAGACGGACGGCACCGAGGTCATCCGCGTCACGGGCTGCGGCGGATTCGGGATGAAGGGAAGCGTCCGCATCCTTCGCGCGATCAACACTCAGGAAGCGATCGAGCTCATCTATATGGGCCTCTATCAGATGCGGCTCTTCGAAGCGGAAGTGGCCGCGACGACGGCGATCGTCGCGGGACCCATCGCCATATAATAAACAAAAACGGACGCTGTGAAGCATCCGTTTCGATCAGTGGAAAATGAATCCGCTGATTCTCCTCAACCGTGCCGTCGTCACAATGACGAGCGGCCTGTATGAGTCCTACTGAGAGTGTATCAGAGAAAGTTGTGCTTAACCGCCTTTTAACCTAGACTCGCCTCATGGGAAAGTATCTCGCAGCGGTCGCCACCCTCATCCTCCTGGGGCTCGGCGCATGGTGGCTTATCTTCGTGCCAGCTCAGAGCGGGCAGCCTGCCGACACGGCGACGACCACGGACACGGCCACCTCGGCTCTTCCGGTCAGCCAGTGGCAATGGCTCTTTGTTGCCGCGGGTACCGAAGCATCCACGGGCGCACCGAAGACGCGCGTCACGCTGCGCAACGGAGATACCTCGTATCTCGTCGGCACCTACACGGGCTCATGCATGGACATGCGCACGTCGTCATGGAAGCTGCATGAGGACGAGGCGGAGCTCGCGGGAGCAGTCTGCTGGTTCGCCGGCGGTGGCAACGAGATCGGCGTCTTCAGCGAGGACGGCGTCGCCGCAGTGAAAGTCGGCGAGCTCGACGAGGGGGACGCCGAGCATGCACCGTTCCGCGGCGATTTCAAAACCCTCTTCACTATCGATTTCGGATTCATCCGCAATCTCGCCACGACCACGCCTGCCATCGCATTCGATGATGCGCGCTGGCTCAGCGGCAAAGCCGGCGAAGATGCCGCTATCGCGGCAGGCATCTGCACCGAGGATACCAGAGCGGATTGCCTACCGAATGATTTCTACATCCTCGATCAGTACAAGAAGACGGAGATCATCCCGCTCGCTCCCAACGCGATCGTCTACATGCTCACCTGGCACGCAGAAGCGCAGGGCGTGAAGCGCGAGACCATCCCACTGCGGACCTTCACGACGTTCATCAACGACCCTCAGCAGCACTGGAATCAATTGCCGTACAACGTCACCATCCAGGATGGCAAGATCATCATGATCGAAGAGGTGTACGTACCGTAGTCCCCATATCAGAAAGGGACGATTGACTGCTTCGTGCGCCGGCGGGACAATTAACGAGGTCGTCATTAGTAGTCACTTAATTTTCATACGCCGCATATGAGTGACGATCCGGAAGCGAAGCCTACTCCGACAGAGACCGAGGAGGAGAAGATGATGGGGTAGGGCGGGAAGCCGCCGGCGCGAAAGCGCCGGCTGTTTCGTTTCCAAGATTGATGTCAAGGTGACACCTTGACATCAGACTCACCGTAATCGGCGAATCCACTTCGTTCTTGAAAGCATGATGCCGATGCCGATCCACACGAGTCCGACGAAATATCCCGCGACGACATCCGAAAGATAGTGGACGCCCAGGTACAGGCGGCTGTAGCCGATCATGATGATGAGGAGCGATAACGCAGCGGCAAGCTGCGTGCGGCCTCGCGATTTCTTTCCCGTACCGACGAGAATCCAGATGAGGAATCCGTAGAGGGCCATGCTCGCGGCCGCGTGTCCGCTCGGGAACGAATAAGAATCCACCGTCATGAGAGCGATAGGATCGGTCGGGCGGGGCAGTACGAAATACAGCTTGAGCATCCATACGCTGAGAGCGCTTCCCGCCACGACGGTGAATAATTCAGGCACGAACCTCCGGCGCTTCGTCGCGAAGAGGACGATGCACGCGATGGATACCGCGAACACCGTGAGCCACGCGTCGCCGAGGTTGGTGAAGACGGAGAAGAAGTGCGTGAGCGGCAAAGTCCGTTCGCTCGCGACGCCCATCGCGAACGCGGTATCAAAGGGAAACATAGGCGGCGAGATAGGGAAGGAAGATGCAGAGGCCGATGATGAACGCGAAGACGGACGCGACGAACACCGCCGCCGCGGCGAGATCCTTGATCTTCCCGATATGCGGATCGTGTTCGAGCGCGAATTTATCGCAGAGCTCTTCGAGCGCGGTATTCAATACTTCCGTCACGATCACGAATCCGCAGGCGGACATGAGTATCGCGAGCTTCAGCATCGAGACATCAAGATAGAAGGCTGCGAGAATGACGAGCACCGTCGCGATCACATGCACGCGGAAATGCGCCTCCTGCCGCCATGCCACCTTCAATCCGAGAATCGCATAGCGCAGATTCGGCCACGCTTTATAGATCATGAGAAGAAGTATACCTCGCACGACATATGCTGCGGATAGGCCGTTTCTTCATAATTTGTGGATTGCAAAGGGCGGGGAATGCAGTAATCTGAATGGACTTCGTTCGTCTACGGAGATGAGCCCCTATGAAGCCTACACATGCAGTGCATCTGAGCGCATTCGCCGTTGCGGCGCTTTTCCTCGCGCTTCCGCACGCTGCATCCGCTGCCGTCTGGTCCTCTCCGTTCGAAGTGTCCGGCTGGCTTCCGTACTGGCGCTCCGCCACCTCGACTACGGAGGCCCTCCAGCATCTCGATACCTTCAAGGAAGTGAATCCGTTCGGCTACACCGTGCAGAGCGACGGCACCCTCTGGGACGCCGCGGCCATCTCCGTCGAGCCGTGGACGACGTTCCGCGCCGCCGCGAAAGCAAAAAAAATCCGCTATGTCCCGACCATCATGTGGTCGAATCCTGAGGCCATCCACGACGTCCTCTCGAATCCGAAGCTCCGCGCGAAGCACATCGCGATGATCGTCGATGAGGCCAAAGCGAACGACTTCGACGGCATCGACATCGACTACGAGGGCAAGTACGAGAAGACTCGCCCGTATTTCACGCTCTTCCTCAAGGAACTCTATAAGGCGATGGGACCGAAGTGGGTGCAATGCACCGTCGAGAGCCGCACGCCGATTGCCGACCGCTACTACGGCACGACGCCGCCGGCGGATGCCGGCAAATACGCGAATGATTTCGTGGCTCTCAATAAGTACTGCGACCGCGTCCGCTTCATGACGTACGACCAACAGAACGTCGATCAGAAGCGCGAAGCGGAGGTCACGGAACCCTACGGACCGGTCTCAGACACGGTGTGGGTGGAGAAGGCCATCAGAGAAGCCATGAAGACCATCCCGAAATCGAAGATCATCCTCGGCATCCCGACCTACGGCTACGAATGGGACGTGACGACCTATGCGAACAACGAGCATATGTATGACCTCCTCTGGACCTTCAACCCTCAGTACGGATGGGATCTCGCCAAGGAATACAACATCACGCCGGGGCGCAATGCCGGTGGGGAACTCGGCTTCACGTATTTCCCGAAGGGAAGCGCGCTTTCGATGGGCCGGCCTGACATCTCTTGGCCGTTCAATCTCGTCGCCTCCGCTGCCTCCGCGATGACGACATCCAACAATTCCAACATGACCTACCGCATGGTGACGTGGAGCGATTCCCAGGCGATCGCCGACAAGGTCGCGCTCGCGCACAAGCTCGGCATCCGCGGCGTCGCAATCTTCAAGATCGACGGCGGCCAGGATCAGGGGATGTGGAGCGTCCTGAAATAATATAAAAAAGGAACCTCGAGAGAGGTTCCTGAGAGTTCTTCGACGAATGTCAGTTCGTCGAGTCGATCGTGTAGACAAGATAGTAACCTGGGTGTCCATTCTCCCGCACGAACTCTCGCAGTTCGAAGTCAGTCGCATTCGGGCCGCGCAGGAGCGGTAAGACCGCCAGACCCGGCATCAACAGATTGATGTACGAGAAACCAACCTGAGCGATGATCGTGAGGGCCTGCGCCCCTTCGATGCCTTCCACCTGTCGATTCGGCCGCCTTGGATTCACATGACCGATGATGCACCAGTCAGTCGGAGAAGAGGCGTCTTCGACGATCTTTTCGAGTCCCCGGTGCCACGTAACGGACCCGATGTGAAGGACCGTGAAGACGGCGGCAGCTTCGGGGGAATTGCATATCACGCCGAGTTGCAAAGGTTTGGCTGCTGCACCAGAAGCCAGGCTGAGAAGGATCGTGCACATCGCGAACAAGTGTCGCATTTGAAATCCTCATTGTTTGAGCGGAAGTATCTACCGCTGAATAATGTACATCATAAACTATTATTGTCAATATTTGCGTAGCAAAGAATCTTTTACTTAGGGAGCATATATTTTTGCTATACTCCTGCCATGAACAGCCAGCGGCTCGGCGTCTATTTCCTCGGGCTTCTTCTCGCAGGAGCGATGCTCCTCACCTATTTCATATTCCAGCCGTTCCTCGCCCCGCTCGTGCTCGCGGCGGTCTTCGCCGTCGTCCTGCAGCCGTTGTATCGCTACATCCTGCGCAGCATGCCGCGCTGGCCAAGCGTGGCCTCGCTCATCACCGTGCTGGTGAGCGTGGTGTGCATCCTGGTACCGCTCTCCATCATCGGCACGGAGATCGGCATCGAAGCGCGCCAGCTGTATATCCAGCTCTCCGACCCGCAGACGCGCGTACAGATCCGCTCCGCCGCGCAGAATCTCGACGACGTGATCGGCGCGCGTATACCCGCAGCGCACGGTTTTTCCGACAACCTCACGGCGAATCTCTCCGACTATGCGCAGACGACGCTGCAGTGGTTCATCCAGCACCTCGGCGATGCATTCTCAGGCGTCGCTTCCGTCCTCCTCAAATTCTTCCTCTTCTTCATCGCGCTCTACTACCTCCTGCGCGATGGGCAGACGCTGAAAGCGAAGATCATCGAGCTCTCGCCGCTGCGCGATTCGTACGATGAATCCATCTTCGATAAATTGGAGCTCGCGGTCAATTCCGTCATCAAAGGGAATCTCACCATCGCGCTCATCCAGGGGACCCTGACCGCGATCGGGTTCACCATCTTCGGGGTACCCAACAGCATCCTCTGGGGCACGGTGACCGCGATCGCCGCGCTCGTTCCCGGCATCGGCACAGGCGCAATCTTCGTCCCGACGATCATTTTCATGTACTTCACGGGGCATGCCGGAAGCGCGCTCGGCCTTACGCTCTGGGGCGTCCTCGCGGTCGGACTCATCGACAACTTCCTCTCGCCGCAGCTCATCGGCCGCGGCGTGAAGCTCCATCCGATGCTCGTCCTCCTCTCTGTCCTCGGCGGCCTCGCGCTCTTCGGCCCCATCGGCATCTTCCTCGGTCCCTTGGCCATCAGCCTTCTTTTCGCGTTCCTCTCCATCTACGCGGAGATATCGAAGCGGACAGCGTAAATATTTGACAAAACGCCGATATTGTCCTAGCATGATGACGGATGAGCACATCCGTGCTTTCCGCACATTGCCAACAGGAGGAATACCTGAATGTACGACCAATACGGGAATCGCATCGTGGACCAGGGCTCTGGCTTCTTCGATCAGCTTTCAGCATTTCCGTGGCTCTGGGTGGTAGTCGCCATTCTCGCCATCATCGTGCTGAACAATATGCTCTTCACGGTGCACGGCAAGACCGCCGTCATCCTGGAGACGTTCGGCAAGCCGCATCGTAAGGCCAAGATGCCCGGTCTCCGGATCAAGGCCCCCTGGCCGATCACGGCGATCGTCGGTCGTGTCAACCTGCAGCAGCAGGAGCGTGGCGAGAACATCAGCGTGAAGACGAATGATAACGCCTTCGTCACGTTGCCGGTCAAGGTCCAGTACCGTGCCAGCGACGATCCGGCGGGAGCGGTGAAGGCTCACTACGAACTCGAGCATCCTGAGAAGCAGATCTCGTCGTACGTCCTCAACAACGTGCGGCAGACGGCTTCCGGGCTCACGATGGACGAGCTCTACGTCAATCGGAACGCGCTGGAACAGCAGGTTCAGGATATGTTGACCGAACGGTTCGCCCGCTTCGGCTACATCATCGAGAACGTGCTCGTCGACCAGCCGCAGCCGAGCTCTGAAGTCGCGGAAGCTTTCAACAAGGTGATCGCATCACAACGGCTTAAGGAAGCCGCCGTGAACGAGGCGGAAGCAACGCGTATCAAGCTCGTCGGCACCGCAAAAGCCGAGGGCGAGAGCAAGAAGCTGCAAGGCGAAGGCATGGCCAACATGCGCAAGGCCGTCGCTGAAGGCCTCGAGATTTCGATGGAGACGATGAAGAAGGCCGGCCTTACCCCGCAAGAGGCTATGGCGTTCCTGACGGACACGAACCGTCTCGACGCCATCACGCAGGCGGCGGCTCATGGCAACCTCGTCATCGTCGACACGAAGCAGGATGCGAGGTACGGGGAGATCATCGGTGGGGTTCGTGCAGCTAACCACGAACCGTCAAAGCCGAAGGCTGTCTCCAACGCAGCCTAAGTCTCCGCAAACGAGTACGAAATCAGCCGCCGCGGTGCAATGCACCGCGGCGGGTTTCTTATAAATAGACAATTCATCTTCAAGCAGGTATTCTCCGGCAATGGCATATACACCAAACGACAAGATCCTCAGGAATTACGCAGACGTCTTAGTCAATTTCGCCCTCGGCGGCGGCACGGGAATCAAGAAGGGAGAAGTGGTCCACATCACGGCCTCGGAGAGCGCCAAGCCGCTTTTCATCGCGGTGCGCAACGCGGTCCTCGATGCGGGCGGCCACGCGATTATGCACTACGCGCCTGATTCAGCCGATCCGAAAGATAGCCTCGCACGATATTTCTATCAGCACGCCGACGACCACCAACTCGACTGGTTCCCGAAGAAGTATGTCCGCGGACTCGTCGACGAGATCGATCATGTCGTCCATCTCATCTCCGAAGCGAACAAGAAAGAACTGGAAGGCATCGATGCGAAGAAAATCATGCGCCGCGGCATCGCATGGAAGCCGTTCCGCGACTGGGAGAACGAGAAGGAGCACAAGGGCAAATTCACGTGGACGATAGCGCTCTACGGCACTCCCGCGATGGCGAAGGAAGCAGGGCTTAGTGAGAAAGGATATTGGGACGAGATCGTGAAAGCATGCTTCCTCGACAAGAAGGATCCCATCAAGGAGTGGAAGAATGTCTATAAGGACATCGAGAAATACCGCGGACGTCTCAACAAGCTCTCCCCGAAGATCGACAAGCTGCACGTCGAAGGCGCAGACGCTGACCTCTGGATAACGCTCGGTGAGAAGCGCCAATGGCTCGCCGGCAGCGGCCGCAACATCCCGAGCTTCGAGATATTCACCTCACCAGACTGGCGCGGCACCAACGGCTGGATCCGTTTCAATCAGCCGCTCTATCGTTACGGCGCGAAGATAACCGGCATCCAACTGTGGTGGAAGAAGGGCCGTGTCGTGAAAGCGACCGCGAAGACGAACGAGAAGCTCCTCAAGCAGATGATCGCGACCAAAGATGCCGACAAGATGGGCGAGTATTCGCTCACCGATAGCCGCCATTCCCGCATCACGAAATTCATGGCGGAGACGCTCTTCGACGAGAACATGGGCGGCCCGCAAGGGAACACGCACCTCGCCGTCGGCATGAGCTACAAAGACTCCTTCGCCGGAGACGTCTCCAAGCTCACGAAAGCGCAGGCGAAAAAACTCGGCTTCAACGACTCATCAGTCCACACCGACATCATCTCGACGACCAAGCGCAAAGTAACCGCGCATCTCAAGGATGGCTCGCAGAAGGTGATCTACAAAGACGGACGATTCGTCCTCTAAGGATATTCAAATTCAAAGGGCGGGTCACATTCGTGATTCCCGCCCTTCGGATCCTGCTTCTTATTCCCGACTCCATGGGTTTCTCCCTGAAGGCCTACTGGCCGGTATACGACCACGCGACCTGGACTTCGCTTGCGCAAGACCAACGCTTGATGGTCCAACCGACCAGGCCTTTGTGGAACTGCGTCTCCCACCGAGGAAAGTCCTCCTGAGCGGTCATCATGCATGTTTGCTGGGTGACGCCCCTCGGCATCTCGACCCTATGCATGGTGCACCACTGGCTTTCCGCATTACATGCGTAAATATGCAGGATCGTACTGAGGATCTGACGCATTCTTCATCTCCTGAGTTTGAACTAGTTTTGAAAGAGCGGGAAGATCGGATGATCTTCCGCAGTGACCCCCGAATCACTCGAAAGGAAGGCCACTACTTGCACCGTACACCCGCCTCAAAAGCTTGTAAAGCCTGTGGATAATCGAGAGCGTGCTACACTATATTTTTAATGCCCCGGCACCTCATCGAGACGCAGAGCTTCGATAGGGAACTCATCCAGGAAGTAGAGGTCCCCGGCCTCACTGAGGCGATGAAGAGCGTCGACGTCGTCTATCAGACCCGCATCCAGAAGGAGCGTTTTCCCAGCGAAGAAGAGTATCTCAAATTCAAAGGCGCGTATGTCATCGACAGAACACTCGCGGATTCCATGAAAGACGGCGGCATCATCATCCATCCGCTTCCGCGCGTCGGGGAGATCATGCCTGAGGTCGACGACTCGCCGCATGCCGTCTATTTCAAGCAGGTTGGCTACGGCCTCATCGTCCGCATGGCGCTTCTCAAAATGTTATTATCAAACCAATGAGTGACATGCCCACCGAAGAGGAACTGAAGAAGAAACTCACCCTGGAGCAATACGCCGTCCTGCGCGAGAAGGGGACAAAGGCGCCTTTTTCCGGGGAACTCCTGAAAGAGAAACGCGAGGGCATGTTCAAATGCGTCGCCTGCGGCAACGCACTCTTCGTATCGGACGCGAAATTTGATTCCGGTACCGGTTGGCCTTCGTTCGATCAGGCACTCCCGGGCGCGGTCGCGTTCGAAAAAGACGCCGCGTATGGCATGAATCGCACGGAAGTCGTCTGCGCCCGCTGCAGATCGCATCTCGGGCACGTCTTCGACGATGGTCCGACGCCCACCGGCAAGCGCCACTGCATCAATTCGGTCTGTCTTGAGTTTGAACCGCAAAGTGAACGCAGAGTTTGACTTATTGAGCATCCGTTATATATTCTTCACAGACTGTCAGGATATAGGAGACCTTTAATGACAGACAGCACCACGATCCGCATGTGGCGGATTATTCTCGTTCTTCTCATCGGCGCGTGGGGACATCCCGCCGCCGCAGCAGAAACCGAGCCATTCTGGGTGTCGCCCACGCAATTCGAGTGGCTCGTCCAGCATGCGCTCAGACATGGCACGGTGACGTACGAACACGGTGTCTATCGGACGTATCGCCTTCGCCGGATGAACATGTACGGCGACGTAGCATGCGAAGGCGAGAGGCCTCTCTCGTTCCGCCAGGTGGAGGTTGACTTGCCGGTTGGATCTGATCGAAATGACGCGATGATCCGCGTGATGTTCAACGGACCGCTGCACTATGAGACGAAGGAAGCCGGTAAAGTCGTGCTCATCAACACGGACTGGTTTGTCTCCGCGTCCCGTAAGCGCAGCCTTGCGATCGAACCGAGCGGCACGTATTACCCCGGGATGAGGATCGGAGAGCACTGGTACGCTCCTTCGGGGACTGAGGCGGAAGCGGCATCGTCGCTTTGCATGTTCATCGAGAGCGAGAAACAGCGACTCGTCGAAGAGGCGTGGATGCGCGACTTCGAACGAAAAAGAGGAACGAAAAATTGAGCAATTCATGACCGCACCGGTGTATCGGTGCGGTCTTCATTTTTAAAGTTTCGTACTTGGGGTGCCTGAAATCCCACCCTCAAAATCTTAAGGGTGTGGATAACTCCGCCTGATTCGCAATAGCCTCAACGTGTGAAGCTGGGACTCAAAAACCGGCTGCCGCTCGCAATCGCCATCACCGGCATCTGCACGCTCGTCTACGGCACGGTGCAGCAGAATTTCTGGGAATCCCTCAATGATCCGCGGATACAGATGGCTGAAGACGCTGCAGGGGCGCTTCAGGGCGGCGTATCGCCAGCCGACGTCGTGGTGCACGTCACCCCGATCAATATCGGCATCAGCCTCGCGCCGCGGATCGTCGTATATGACGAAGCAAAGACACCGCTCGAATCCACGGGAGAGCTCAACGGCGCCCCGCATAAGCCACCGACGGGGGTGTTTTTGATGCAGCGAAGAGGGATACGGTAAAGGCATGGAGCCAAGCGGTTATGACGCTTCCGGTGAGAATCGCATCACCTGGCAGCGGAGCGAGCGTACGCGGCGTGATCGTTGTCGTGCATGTGAGTGGCGGTAAAGCGGTTACGTCGTCGCCAGCCGCAATATGCGCGAAGTTGAGATACGCGAAGCCGACCTCACGCATAAAGTCGTTTTTGCCTGGCTCATTCTCGTCATCGCGGCGTTCGCTGCGCGAGCATTTTCCACGAAACCACGCCACTCGTAATCCCATGAGGCCGGTTGACGAGAGGGAGGGGGTAGTATTTAGTGTACGCATAGTCGCATAGCGATCATTATCATTTAGACGATATTAAAGACAGATATGGCAACAAAAGCGAATTCAGCATTCATGAAGCCGATGCAGATCAGCGATGATCTCGCGGCCGTCATAGGGAAGGGCCCGATGCCCCGCTCGGAGGTCGTTAAGAAGCTCTGGGTCTACATCAAGAAGAACAATCTCCAGGATCCTGCGAACAAGCGCAACATCGTTGCAGATGCGGATCTGAAGAAGGTCTTCGGCGGTAAGGGCACGGTGAGCATGTTCGAGATGACGAAACTCGTCTCGAAGCACCTTTCCTAAACCTTTCTCTCGCAGACGGCCCCTCCTCGCGGAGGGGCCGTCGCATATCCGCATCATGTGCTTGTAAAAAAATGCACCGTAGCATATCGTGCGAGTACCTTCATGATCTACCTCATCAGCCTCGCCGCGTTCGCCTCCACCTTCCTAGGTGGCCTCTTCGCATTACGCCTCAAGGACCGCTTGCACCTCATCCTCGGCTTCAGCGCGGGTGCCGTCATCGGCGTCGCGCTCTTCGATCTCATGCCGGAAGCGCTCGAACTCGCGGGCGGGGCGCATGCACCGGCATTCATCACTTCCATCATCGCGCTCGGCTTCGTCACCTATCTCATCCTCGATCGGATGGTCATACTGCACGGACATGACGACGATCATCCACATTCGGCTCGCGGCATCGTCGGAGCGAGTACGCTCGCATTCCATAGTTTCCTCGATGGTGTCGCGATCGGCTTGGCATTCCATGTCTCCTCATCGGTCGGCCTCGTCGTCACGTTCGCCGTCCTCGCGCATGATTTCTCCGACGGTATCAATACGGTGAACATGATACTCAAAGGCGGCGGCGATCGGGCACGTGCGATGAAATGGCTCGCCATAGACGCACTCGCACCGGTCCTCGGCGTCATCGCCACGATGTTCTTCACGCTTTCCGAAAGCTCACTCGGCATCCTTCTTGCGCTTTTTGCGGGCTTCTTCCTCTACATCGGCGCGAGCGAGCTTCTCCCGGAGAGCCATCACGCGCATCCCGTGCGCTGGACGACTTTTGCGACGCTTATCGGCATCGCAACGCTCTATATCGTTGTCCGTTTCGCCGGTATCTGATACTGTCCACACGACTCCTCTCGGCGCTGATGTTCTGCGCATATAATGTGCGTCATGCGCCCAGCTTCCTTCGGGCTCGTATTCATGGGCTTCGCTTTCGGAGCCGTATTATTCATTGCGGCAAGCATGGTTCTCGCGTGGACCGGCCCGGTATCCGCACCGCCCAACGGTAACGTCGCAGCTCCGATCAATATCGGATCAGCAAGCCAGCTTAAAAACGGCGGTCTCGGCGTCAATTTCTTTACGATATTCGGTGACGCCCTCCTTTCGGGCCTCGGCAGCGGGACAGGACGTTATATCAATTTCGATTACACCATCGGTGGAACCTCAGGAACGGGCTCCGGCGGCTACGGATTCCGCGATAACAATGGCGTCATGGAATTCCGCAACAGCGGCGGCTCATGGACCCCGATTCCGACGAGTGGCGGCGGCTCGAGCGGCAACACCAATTTCACTATCTCCTCGGACACGTCGAATGTGAACCTGTATGTGCTCGCAGGAAGCCCGTCCACGGCAGGAACATACACCGTCACCATCAATTCCGGCATCACGGTCGGTTCGGCGAGTGCGGGCACTGCGGCGCTCGTGAGTGGCACATGGCCGGCCGGTTCTACTGTGCTCCTCATCAACAACGGCAACATCTACGGGAGAGGTGGAGATGGCGGCGCGGGCGGCAGTTCTTACTCCATCCCTTGCGGCGTCTTTTGTTCCCAGTACTCCGCAGGTGCAGGCGGCGCTGGTGGTGCGGGCGGACCCGCCATGTCGCTGAGCTATAACATCACCATCAACAACACGAGCGGGAATATCTTCGGCGGAGGCGGAGGCGGCGGCGGAGGTACTGGCCAGAACGGTGCGGGTGGAAACGGCGGTGGAGGTGGACAAGGATCGATGAATAGTAGCGGAGGCGGAGGCGGAGGTGGAACAAATGAAAGCGGCGGATCGGGCAGTGGAGGTACGACCTCAGGGCCGGGCGCACCAGGAAGCGGAGGCGGGCAGTTCTTCCATGGTCCCGGAGGGACGGGCGGCGCATGGGCAAGCGCCGGGGCAACTCCTAGCGGAGGAGCTAGTGGCGGTGCGGCTGGCGGTGCGATCCAACTCAACGGTAAAACGGTCACCTTCCTCGGCGGCAACGACGCGACGCATGTGAAGGGTGCGGTGCAATAGATATTCCCGCGCAAGATTGGCGCAAGGTCGAACCTTGCGTAGTTGACACACTTTTCGCGATTCTGATCGCACTCGAGGCACGTGATACTATTTTGGTATGAGAAATGCGCTGCTCATCGTTGGTCTCGGCTTCCTCATCCTCGCGGTTGGATGGTGGTATCTCTCGCGCATGAACGTGGAGACCGCACAGAATACGCGTCCCGATGCGCCGGCCGTTCCTACGGGCGGTCATGAAGAATCTCCGCCGATTCCCGTCACCGAGAGCCAGGGGGCATCCATCGGTAGCGAGAACGAAGTCGAATTCACCTGTACTGGCGGCAAAACGATGACGGCCGTATTCACGCGCGATATCGTCGCCTTGACGCTTTCCGATGGCCGCCAACTCACATTGCGTCAAGCCGCCTCCGCCTCTGGCATCCGCTATCTGAATAACACCGAGACCATCGAATTCAACGGGAAAGGAAATGATGCATTCCTGACAGAGAACGGCACAACGACATACATCGACTGCAAAGCCGTAAATTGATTTTATCGTTCGTTTATGATATAACACTTTTTCAGCTCTTAACTGGAAGGAAGAAAAGATGACCGGCAGGCAAAAGTGGTTTTTCGGCAGTCTTGCCATCACCATTCTGGGGGGCATTTTCGTCGGGCTTTCTGACGTGCCAAAGGAGGAGATGGTAAATTCCGTGTCCTATCAAATTGGGTTCATCATGCTAGTCATAGGCATGCTTAACATGATGCTGGCGACGAAGAAATGAATTTCGTCCATTTTCGACAGGGCTTCGCTTTTGCGGGGCCCTCTTCTTTTGCGCATGGTATTATCTGCATTTATGGCCAGCGGCGACGATATCCGGGCGGACCGGCTCAAGAAACTCGAACTTCTCAAGCTCGCCGGGATGGGGCCGTATCCTGCACACACCGACAAAGATGCTGATATCACGGAGTTTCTGGCTGATTTCGATGCGCGATTAGATGCCGGGACGAAATCAACACTCGCCGGTCGAGTGATGTCCAAGCGCGGGCAAGGGGGCATCGTGTTCATCGATCTTTTCGATGGTACCGAGAAAGCACAGATCGTCTTTCAGAAAGAGGAGATCGATGAAGCGCTTTTCCAGCTTTTCAGCGACACGGTGGATGTCGGCGATTTCATAGAAGTAACGGGTGTGGCGTATAAGACGCAACGCGGTCACAACTCACTGAAAGCCTCAGTCTGGAAAATGTTAGCGAAGAGTCTCTTACCGATTCCGGACCAGTGGTTCGGTCTCAAGGACGAAGAGGCTATCCTGCGCCAGCGATATCTTGACATTCTTTTAGATGAAGAAGTCCGCGCGATGTTCGCACGTCGAACTCGATTTTGGCAGGCTGCCCGCGAATTTTTGCTCGCACGAAGCTTCATGGAAGTCGAGACACCAATTCTCGAAACGACTCCCGGTGGCGCAGACGCACGGCCCTTCAGTACGCATCATAATGCGCTCGATATAGACCTGCATTTGCGCATTTCGCTCGAATTATGGCTCAAACGCCTCCTCGTCGCTGGCTATCCTAAAGTATTCGAGATCGGCCGCATCTTCCGCAACGAAGGCCAATCGCGCGAGCACCTGCAAGACTACACGCAGCTCGAAACCTACGAAGCCTACAGCGACATGCGCAAGGGTATGCAGTTCACGCAGGATTTGTATCGCCATATCGTGAACGAAGTCTACGGAAAATACACTTTTTCCATAAGCGACCACACCGTCGATTTTGCCGAAGAGTGGCCACTCATCGATTTCGGCGAAGCGCTCGAGAAGGCATATGGTGTGAATCCGATTACATGCTCTGAAAAAGAGGCCATACAGGCCGCGCGCGATGCAAAGGTGGAATTAGGAGACTCGCCGAACAAAGCTCGCGCCATAGACAATCTCTGGAAGCAGCTTCGCAAGAAGATCGCCGGCCCCGCGTTTCTTATTGGTGTTCCTGTGTACCTCGAACCGCTTGCAAAGCGCTCGGAAGCGAATTCCGACGTCGTCGAACGCTTCCAAGTGATCCTCGCCGGTTCCGAGATGGGGAAGGGCTTCAGCGAGCTCAACGACCCACAGGATCAGCGTGCGCGATTCGAAGACCAGCAGAAAATGCGCGACGCAGGCGACGACGAGGCTCAGCGTCTCGACGAGGATTACGTGAAAGCGATGGAATACGGGATGCCGCCGGCTTTCGGCTTCGGCGTCTCCGAACGCCTCTTCTCATTCTTGGAAAACAGGCCTGCCCACGAAGCACAACTTTTCCCACTCTTGCGGCCAAAAAACGACTAGATATGGATGAAAAAAGCACAATCCGCGACTTTATAAGGAATTTCGATCATTGTGTCATGGCAACGGTTACTTCTGAAGGATTACCAGAATGCGCGATCATCGAGTTCGCAGAAACACCCGACCTTGAAATTATTTTTGATACTTCAAAAGAGTATCGAAAGTATAAAAATCTACAACATCCAAATGTAGCCTTTGCGATAGGCAGTAGGGATGCAAATACTGGCTTACAATATGAAGGCGTTGCAAAAGAGTTAAGTGGCGAAGAATTAGATTCAGCAAAGAAGATATTTTTTTCCAAATGTCCTGGTGCAAGAAAATGGGAAACAGAACCAGATACTGTTTATTTTAAAGTCACACCGAAATGGATGCGCTACCGAAGCTATAATACCGACCCACCCACGATTTTCGAAATCAATATTTAATGTATGTCGTACGGCCCCCTCCTCATCTTCATCGCGGCCGTACTCTGGGGTCTCGACGGGATCCTGCGCCGTTCGCTTTACAGCCTGCCGCCCATCACCATCGTTTTTTTCGAGCATCTCATCGGTCTCATCGTGATCGCGCCGTTTCTCTGGAAAGCGTGGAGCAAGGAGAAATTAGAGAAAAAGGAATGGTACGCGCTCGGGATTGTCGCGCTCCTTTCCGGAGTCCTCGGGACGCTTTTTTTCACAACAGCGCTTCTTAAGGTGAGCTTCATTTCGTTTTCCGTCGTCTACCTCATCCAGAAATTGCAACCTGTGTTTGCGGTCGCGATGGCATGGATAGTCCTCGGTGAGCGGCCGACGAGGCAGTACCTGCCGTGGGCGGCACTCGCTCTTGTCGCCGGATATTTCGTCACGTTCCCGTCCGGTATCGTCAATTTATCTGAAGGCGGTGCGCACGTCATCGCGGCGCTTCTCGCCCTCTTGGCAGCGATCTGCTGGGGCGGTTCGACGGCGCTCTCGCGCTACACGCTTCTCAATCACTCGAATACGTTTATCACCGGCGTTCGTTTTCTCATCACAGTGCCAATAGCGCTCCTCTTCGTCTGGATGCTCGGCGCCGGGGGGTCGCTCACCGCAGTTACGCCGATGCAATTAGGAACGCTCGCGCTCATTGCCGTCTCGACGGGCATGCTCGCACTCTGGATATACTATCGAGGACTCACCACGACGCCGGTCCGGATTGCGGCACTCATGGAATTAGCGTATCCAACGACCGCCGTCCTCGTCGATTATTTCCTCTATGGCACCATCCTCGCGTGGAGCCAGTATCTTGCGGCAGCCGTCCTTCTGTTCGCGATGTATAAGGTCGCGAGATTGAATGCGCCTGCGTCGCACGCGGCTGCCGGCGTCCAATCCGTATGATGAAAACAGCGGTCTTCGGCGGCGGGTGTTTCTGGTGCACGGAAGCGGTCTTCAAGATGCTGAAGGGCGTCGTGCATGTCGAGCCGGGCTATGCCGGCGGACAGATGGTGAATCCCCGATACGAGCAGGTGAGCGCGGGAAATACGGGGCATGCCGAAGTCATCCGCGTCACGTACGATCCGACGCGCATCAGCTACGAAGACCTCCTGATGGTCTTTTTCGGCTCGCACGACCCGACCACCCCCGATCGGCAGGGAAATGACATCGGCGAACAATACCGCTCCGTCATCTTCTATGCCGATGAGGAAGAGAAGGCGACGGCCGTGCGGCTCATCAAGGACCTCGACGGGTCCCTGGATGACGGCACGCGCGTCGTGACGCAAGTCGAGCCGCTCAAGGATTTCTTCAATGCCGAGGACTATCACAAGGATTACTACGAGAAAAATGCCGCAGCGCCGTACTGCCAGATCATCATCGAGCCGAAGCTGGAAAAAATCAGGAAACGTTTTACCGAGCTTGTGAATCCCCAAGTGTAGAAATCGAGCCTGGACTAAGCACGGTATAGTTACGACAGGGCACCTATCGTGCCGAAAGGGCGTTCCAATGGAAAGGAAACATAGCGATGGAAAAACAGCAGATCCCGATATTGGCCGAAGAAGCTGCAATCCACAATGCCCGCATGAGCGGATACGATCCACTGGCCCTCGAGAATCAAAACAGGCATTCCATGCAATGCGGGCTGATCACTGATGTGATCGGTTGTGAGACGGGAGCATTAACGAATCCTCTCATCATCAACATGGCGCTCTGTGGCGATCGGGAAAACGTAAGATTCCGTTCAGGGATCAGGGCGGCTGAAGCGGCGTTCCTGCCTCAAGCGAAATATGTGCGCCGGCTTTTCCAGGTCTGGTGGCTTACTCTCGAATCTTCAGTGCCGCAGGCTAAGAAGAAAGATAGGGAGGATCGCGTGGCTTTCTGTTGGAAGCAGCATGATTTCCTTGTCTGCCTCGAACCGTTCGCTCACGCGAACGGCAGCACCGCGAGGATCATGTACTACATGCTGGCGACTGCCCTAGGTCTTCCGCATCAGGTCATAACGTCGGGGAAAGCCACGATTTATTTCGAACATCAACGGCGGTATCGGGAAACCGAATTCGCGCCGAAGATGAGAGCTCTCGGATATATATCGTGAACACCTTGCAACATACTGCTCGACCTTACGGTCGAGCAGTATTTTTTGTACAGTATACGAATGAACCGCGACGAATTCGAAAAGCTTGCCGTCGAAGGATTTGAGAAGCTGCCGGAGTGGGTGCGCGAGAAGATCAAGAACGTCGCCTTGCTCATCGAAGACGAGCCATCGCAGGAAGTGCGCGAAAGGGAAGGATTAACGGAACACGAAACCCTTCTCGGCTACTACCAGGGCATCCCGCTTTCCGAGCGAGGAGAGAATTACGGCGTCGGCATCACGATGCCGGATACCATTACTCTGTATCGGATACCTATCGAAATCGCCGCGCAGGAGGATGCGCTTCCGGTTTCCCAAGTCATCACAGAGACCATCTGGCACGAATTCGCCCATCACTTCGGCATGGACGAGCATGAGGTAAGGACGCGCGAAGATGTGCGCAACGGCGACGTTTGACGGAACGCGCCCTCTTGCTACAGTTCAGGAAGTAACTCTGCCTGCCGGAAGCCCACGCTTTCCGGTGCGTACGCAGAGCATTGCGGCCTTTCACACAGGCCGATGCCTCCCTAAAACTGGCCGCCCGTCTCTCGGGTGGCCTCTTTTCATGCAGGCATCATCAGACTGGTGTTACAGTGATATGGCGGATCGGGGGACTCGAGGATTTTTGCCACCTCCGACGGGGTCCCTTATTCGTACGACTTGAGGGTCTGCTCGGCGGCAGACCTTTTCTTTTTCATGTTATATTTCCCGTCATGAAGCTTTCCGAGATCCTCCGCGAACGCGGCCTCGTCCATCAGCATTCCTCGGAAACACTCGAGGCCATAACTGACGGGAATAAACGTACTATCTACCTCGGCATCGATCCCAGCGCCGATTCGTTGCATGCGGGGAACCTCGTCGGACTTCTCGTCCTACGCCATTTTCTCGAAGATGGCCACACGATCATCATCCTTACCGGCGGCGGTACCGGCATGATCGGGGATCCGGGCGGGAAGAGCGAGGAGCGGAACCTGCTCGATGAAAAGACCATCGCGCACAACACGAAAGCCGTCGCGAAGCAGATTCACCAAGTGTTTGGTTCCTCAGATTTCATCGAAGTCGATAACGCCGACTGGCTTTCCAAACTGAAAGTGCTCGAGTTCCTGCGCGACGTGGGGAAGCACTTCACCGTGAACGCGATGATCAAGAAAGATATCGTCAAGAACCGTCTGGATGCGGAATCCCCGATCTCTTTCACCGAATTCAGCTATTCGCTCCTGCAGGGATACGATTATCTGCATCTGAACGATGAATACGGTGCTGACGTACAGGTGGGCGGTTCAGATCAGTGGAGCAATATCCTCGCTGGCGTCGAATTCATCCGTCGCAAGGCGGAAAAGGAAGTCTATGCGCTCACGTGGCCGCTTATCGTCAACAGATCGACCGGGAAGAAGTTCGGCAAGAGCGAAGCGGGAGCGATCTGGCTCGATCCGAAGAAGACATCACCTTTCCAGTTCTATCAATTCTTCCTCAATGCCGATGACGAGAGCGTCGAAGAACTGCTCCTCAAGATTACGCTCATACCGTATGAAGAAGTCGAGACCATCATGCGGGCGCAGCACGATAATCCCGCAGGCCGCACCGCGCAAAAGGAACTCGCACGCGCCGTGACGACGCTCGTGCACGGCATCGAATCTTCAGAAAACGCTGAGAATGTCTCAGACGTCCTTTTCGGCGCGAAGACACTCGGAGAAGTCTCGGACGATGCGCGCGAACTCCTCGCGAAAGAAGCACCGTCGGCAGGCATCAAGCTTGGCATTTCCATAGTAGATGCATTGGTGGAAGCGAAACTCGCGACATCAAAGCGCGAAGCGCGGCAGTTCATCGAAGATGGTGCTGTCTCGCTCGCCGGTGCGCCCATCAACGATGTGAATCAAGTCCTCGAGGAAGCGCATTTCGCAAACGGTATCGCGCTCTTGCGTCGCGGCAAGCGCAATGCGTCCGTCTTGATACTGGACTAAAAAAGATGGGCGACCATAGGCCGCCCATCGCTTCACTCGTCACTTCTCGGGATTCTTTGCGGACTTGATGTTCCAGCATTCCTTAGGCGGCACCGCGACGTACTCGCCAAGGCTATGAAGGAACGCAAGCAGCCACGGACACACTGGATCGCCTTTGCGATCGAACCACGGCGATGATTGCAAGGGTTGAGTGTCACGCATCCCGTGCATAGGCATTTCCTCCGTTTCTAGCTCCAGTGACTGACTGGAATCCTATCAGATTTGTAATTGTGAGCCATATCGGCCACTATGGAGAGATGTCCCTCTTTACGCTCAAATCCGACTATAAGCCCGATGGCGACCAGCCGAAGGCGATAGAGGCCCTCGTGAAGGGGCTCAATGACGGCAAGCGCGACCAGACGCTGCTCGGCGTCACCGGCTCAGGAAAGACCTTCACGATGGCGAACGTTATCCAGCAGCACGATAAGCCGACGCTGGTGATCGCGCACAATAAGACCTTGGCCGCCCAGCTTGCCGCCGAGTACCGTGAATTCTTTCCGAATCACGCCGTGCATTATTTCGTTTCCTACTACGACTACTACCAGCCGGAAGCCTACATGCCGGTGACGGACACCTACATCGAAAAGGAAGCGATGATCAATGAGGATATCGAACGCCTCCGTCACGCCGCGACGCAAGCGCTCCTCACGCGCAAAGACGTCATCATCGTCGCATCGGTCTCTTGCATCTATGGCCTTGGGAATCCCCGCGAATACGAGAAGTACATCCTGCATTTGGAGAAAGGCGAGGCGATGACGCGCGCGGCGCTCACGCGGAAGTTCATCTCGATGTATTTCGAGCGCACCACGGCCGATCTCTCTCCCGGCACATTCCGCGCGCTCGGCTCCTACGTGGAGATCATGCCTGCGGGCGAGCGTGTCATCTATCGCATCGACCTTATGGGTGGGAAAGTCGCTTCTATCGAGGAAATGGACCACATCACCCGCGTCATCTCGAAGAAGCACGATTCGGTATTCCTGTTCCCCGCGAAACAGTACGTGACTCCGAAAGAAGTCGCCGCTGCGGCGGTGAAGGATATCGAAACGGAACTGAAAGGGCGGCTGAAGGAATTAGACGCCGAGGGGAAGGTCCTCGAAGCGGAACGCATCAAGCGCCGCACGCGGCAGGATATCGCGATGATAAAGGAATTCGGCTTCTGCAATGGCATCGAGAATTACTCGCGTCATTTCGACAGGCGCAAGCCCGGCGAGCCATCGTATTCGCTTCTTTCGTATTTCCCGCATTCGCCGGCTGGCGAACCGGATTTTCTCACTATCATCGACGAATCGCATGTCACGGTTCCGCAGATCGGAGCCATGTATGCGGGAGACAGGGCGCGAAAGCTCACACTCATCGAATACGGTTTCCGTCTTCCGAGCGCCGTCGACAACCGCCCGCTCAAATTCGATGAGTTCCTCAAAGCGACCGGGCAGACGATCTACACATCTGCGACGCCCGGTGCGTATGAGATCGGAAAAAGCGGAAAGATGACCGAGATGATCATCCGCCCGACGGGCCTCATCGATCCTGAGATAGTAGTACGCCCCATCGTCGCCGGCCCCGCTACCGAGGACTCCCCTATGTATCCCACCGAGGGGAGTCCTATGTATCCGGGACAGGTGCGCGATTTCATCAAAGAAGCGGAGATCGTCACCAAGCGCGGCGGCCGTTCGATGGTGACAGTGCTCACCAAAAAGATGGCGGAAGACTTAAATGAATTCCTGAAAGAGAAGCAGATAAATGCGCGCTACATCCACAGCGATATCAAGACCATCGAGCGCATCGAGATCCTCACCGACTTCCGCAAAGGGAAATTCGACGTGATCGTCGGCGTGAACCTCCTGCGCGAAGGCTTGGATCTTCCGGAAGTCGAGCTGGTGGCGATTCTCGATGCGGATAAGGAAGGTTTTTTGCGTTCCGAGACGTCACTGATACAAACCATTGGCCGCGCCGCACGTAATGTGCTCGGACGCGTCATCCTCTATGCCGACAACATGACGGGCTCCATGGAGCGTGCGATAGGGGAGACGAACCGCCGCCGCGAGAAGCAGATCGCGTACAACACGAAGCATGGCATCACACCGACGACGATCATCAAGAAGATCCACGATATCATCGGCGATATCCAGAAAGCGCGTCAGCGCGCGGTCACCGAACTCAGCGAACTCGATAAGGCTGCGTACGGAGGTGATGTAAAGAAACTTATAAAAATGAAACGGCAGGAGATGCACGAAGCGGCGGATCGATTGGATTTCGAGACAGCTGCGCTCATTCGTGATGAATTACGTAAACTGGAGACAACTAAAAAATAGTCGGCCGCCGCGTTGAAGCGATACGGCCGACAGGATGTCACATGCCTCGGGAGTCACGCTTCTTAAGGATTCTCTCGACATCCTTATCTAGCTGAATGAGGAAAAGCACGGTCGTGATGCCGAAAAACCATCCGGCAATCGTGTATAGTGCAATGACCGCCTCCATGCTCCACTGCCAATACATCTGAGCTTGGTATGCGGTAAAGAACGCGACAGTAGTAAACAGGAATGCGATAATGATTCCCATGAGAGATCTCCTCTGTAGCGGCTAACATGTTACCATGATTGAGCTTAAAAAGCAAATATCACTTTCCAACCTCACGACATTCAAGATTGGCGGGCCGGCGAAACACTACGTCGAAGTGAAAACGGAAGAGGAAATACATGATGCATTGGGATGGGCGCGCGAACACGATATGTCATTTTTCGTCATGGGCGGCGGGAGTAACCTTCTCATTCCCGACGAAGGTTTTGATGGGCTTGTCATCCATATCGTGAGTGATCAATTCAGCTTCAGCGGCGATGTGGTTGAAGCCGATGCGGGATGCAATCTCCTCCACCTCATCCGTGCGGCGGCCGATGAGGGCCTCGGTGGATGGGAGAAACTCGGTGGCATCCCGGGAACCATCGGCGGCGCTGTGCGAGGCAATGCGGGCGCATTCGGACCTGAGATGAAGGATTTCCTTATCTACGCGAAAGCCATCAATACGAAAACGGAAGACGTGCATGAGTTCGCAAACGCAGAATGCGAATTCGGGTATCGCATGAGTTATTTCAAGAAGAATCCCGAATGGATCATTACCCAAGTCCATGTCCGTCTATATCAAGGTGACGCCTTGATATTCCGAGACGAGATCGAGAAGACCATTGCCGAGCGCGAGAAGCGGCACATCCAGAATGTCCGAGCAGCAGGTTCGTATTTCATGAACCCAATGGCTCCGGTACACATTGTTTCGATGTTTGAACAAGAGAAGGGAGTCCAAAGTCGCGGCGGCCGCGTCCCGGCCGGATGGCTCATCGAGAAGGCAGGGATGAAAGGCGCGCGCGTCGGAGGTGCTATGTCGAGCGAACAGCATCCGAATTATCTGGTGAATATCGATAACGCGAAAGCGACGGAAGTCCGCGAGCTTGCCGAACACATCAAACGCGAGGTTTCCGCGAAATTCGGTGTCCGGTTGAAGGAAGAAGCCGTTGTTCTCTAAAAGACTGCAGCCTGTCCACTTTTTGTGGACAGGCTGCTACGTTCACCCGCTTTTTCCGTACTTTCTTTCCAACTCTTGATCATAATTCGGTTGGATGTCGGGCGGTTCTCCACCTAGAAAACGTTCCAAGTCATACCAAGCAGTGCTGATATGACGTGCAACCATCATATGAGTCGTTCGCGCTTGAAGGACTTTCAGGTTGTTCACGATGCGTTGAATCTCAGCGCGCTCGTCTTCGTCTAGTGCGGGCTTAACCATTGCGGATCTCCTTCTTCTTCCACTTTAGAGTAGGGCACGTGAATACTCAAGTCCCCGTGATATACTCGTCCCACGTACCCCCTATCTCACATGAGGGGGCCGATTCGTATATGGAAGACAAGATAATCGTCAAAGGCGCACGGACCCACAACCTCAAGAACGTGAGCGTCGAGGTGCCGCGCAATAAGATGGTCGTATTCACAGGGCTCTCCGGCAGCGGAAAGTCGTCTTTGGCATTCGATACCATCTTCGCGGAAGGCCAGCGCAAATACGTCGAATCGCTCTCCGCCTACGCGCGCCAATTCCTCCGCCAGATGCAGAAGCCGGATGTCGATGAGATCACCGGCCTTTCTCCCGCCATTTCCATCGACCAGAAATCACGTTCAAACAACCCGCGCTCAACGGTCGCGACCATCACGGAGATCTACGACTACCTGCGCGTCCTCTATTCGCGCATCGGTCATCCGCATTGTCCGATCTGCGACAGGGAAGTCCGCAAGCTCTCCAACGAGGAGATCCTCGAGAGCATCCTTAAAGCCGTAGACAAGACGACGAAACTCGCGAAGAAGAGCGGCGTAAAGCTCACCGCTGGCGTCTCGCACGCGAAGATCCGTATCTCTGCGCCCATGGTGGTCGGGCGCAAAGGCGAGTACTACCAGCTCCTCTACGACATGCTCAATAAGGGCTTCGAGAAGGCGATCATCGACGACGAAGAGAAGTCGCTGCGCCAGAGAGTCGAGCTGAAGAAGCATTTCAAGCATGACATCGATATCGTCGTCGACGAGATCTTCGTCAGCGAATTCACGGACGACCCGAAAGCCGCGCACGAACGCGCATCGGAAGCCATCGAGCGCGCGCTCCACGAGGCGGAGGGATTGGTGAAGATCACCGAACCGGGTGGCGAAGGCCGCATCGTCTCCGCGAAATTCATGTGTCCGTACGACGGCTTCTCGTTCCCCGAAGTCGAGCCGCGCCTTTTCTCTTTCAACTCCCCGTACGGCGCATGTCCGACCTGCAACGGCCTTGGTACCAAATATATCTGGGGCGACGAGCCCTGCGAGGCCTGCAAAGGCGCGCGCCTGCGCAACGAAGCGCTGCATGTGTTCCTCTACACGAAAGGCAAAGAAAAAGAAGGCCGGAAGAACATCGTCGAAGTGAGCTCCATGTCCATCGAAGATGCCAAGAAATTCTTCGATTCGCTTGAGCTCAGCGACAAAGAGAAAGAGATCTCGAAAGCGGTGAACAAGGAGATAACCAGCCGACTGCAGTTCATGCTTAATGTCGGCATCGAATACCTCACGCTTGATCGACGAGCCAATACGCTCTCCGGCGGCGAAGCGCAGCGTATTCGTCTCGCCTCGCAGCTCGGTTCCGGCCTCGTGGGGGCACTCTATGTGCTCGACGAGCCCACGATCGGCCTGCATCAGCGCGACAACGACCGGCTCATCGACACGCTGAAGCGCCTGCGCGACTTGGGCAACACGGTCTTAGTCGTCGAACATGACGAAGATACCATCTTCGCCTCGGATTACATCGTCGATATCGGCCCGGGTGCTGGCACGCATGGCGGCAACATCGTCGCCGCGGGGTGGCTGGAGGATTTGCTTACCGCGAAGACGAACAAATCCGGTTCACGCACGCTCGCGTATCTGCGCGACGAGATACGCGTCGAGATGCCGGAGAGCCGCCGGACGCAGGATAAAGGGAAGATCAAGATACGCGGCGCCAACAAGTTCAGCATAAAGAACGTGAGCGCCGATATCCCGCTCGGGAAGCTCGTCGTCATCTCCGGCGTCTCGGGTTCAGGCAAATCCACATTCCTCTATGAGATACTGCATCGCAATCTCCAGGCGCGATTCGACAGGCGTTGGCGTACCGCCAAACTCTACAATGTCACCGAATTCAGCGGTACCGAATACCTCGGCCGTTCCATTCTCATCGATCAATCTCCGATCGGACGCACGCCACGCTCCAATCCGGCGACCTACACCGGCGCATGGACGCATATCCGCGATCTCTTCGCGATGAGCGAAGAGGCACGCGCACGTGGCTGGGGTCCCGGCCGTTTCTCGTTCAATCGCAAGGGCGGACGCTGCGAGACCTGCGAAGGCAACGGACTTATCGCGGTAGAAATGCACTTCCTGCCGACGGTCTACGTGACCTGCGATGTCTGCAATGGCAAACGCTTCATGCGCGAGACGCTCGAAGTGAAGTTCAAGAAGAAAAGCATCCACGACATCCTGAAGATGACCGTCGAGGATGCGATGACGTTCTTCGAGGACATCCCTGCTATCTCGGACAGGCTGAAGACGCTCGGCGATGTCGGACTCGGTTATCTCGAATTGGGACAGAGCGCGACGACGCTCTCCGGCGGAGAAGCGCAGCGCGTGAAGATTGCCTCGGAACTCTATCGTCCGCATCAGACGAAGACCATGTATCTCCTGGACGAACCGACGGTCGGGCTCCACTACGACGATGTCGCGAAGCTTCTCGAGATCCTCCAGCGCCTCGTCGATCGCGGAAATTCGGTCGTCGTCATCGAGCATAATCTCGATGTCTTGAAGAGCGCCGATTATCTCCTCGATCTGGGTCCGGAAGGAGGTGCGCGCGGCGGGAAAGTAGTCGCCAAGGGCACTCCCGAGGAAGTCGCGAATACCGCAGGCTCTCACACAGGCACGTATCTCAAGCGCGTACTGAAGAAGAAAAAGAAATAGTTATCCCCGTTTTCGATTCCGTCATCGAGAAGGTATACTGGTTTTTTAGACCATCTCCATTGAAAGGAGTTCATAGTGAAAAAGAAACAGAGATACGACAATCGGCTCTTCGATGTCGAAGAAGTCATGGAAGTGCTTTCGATCTATTACGGGGTAATGACTGTCGAACAATTCGCGAATCGTACCCAATCTCTCTATCCGAAGACGTGGCGTGCACGGACACTGATCCGCGTGCATCGCACGGAATATTCTTCCTCTCCCTACGGCTTGGGATACGGGCCGGATTGGAGGGGTGAGAAAATTCTCATCCAGCCCGATGGCTCGAAAAAGGTATTTACGTCGCACGCGATAAAGAAGGATCTGATCGCGTACCAAAAACAAGGACGCATCCCGGGATATGCCATGAAAGTCGCTTCGGAGCAGATCCGTTTCGCTGCGACGGTCGCATGGATGGCGTATCGTGCGACGTACGCGAAGGCCAGCATGAACGCTGTGCACAAGTAAGAAAGATGCCCTGCCGCTTGCATTAGCATAAGCGGCAGGGCAGACTCTTTTGATGTTGCGGGAAGACCTAATGAAGTTCGATCTTCCGGAAAGCCCCGGTATCTACCGCTTCCAGAAGGGGCGGAAGGTGCTGTATGTCGGGAAAGCCACCTCGCTGCACGATCGCGTGCGCAGCTATTTCGCGAAAACACTCTTGGCAGGACGCGGCGATTCGATCGTGGGCATGGTCGCCGAGGCGGATACGCTCACGTGGGAAAAGACCGATTCGGTCCTCGAAGCACTCATCCTCGAAGCGAATCTTATCAAGCGCCTGCAGCCGCCATATAACGTCCTGGAGAAGAGCAACACGAGCTTTAACTACCTCGTCATAACCAAAGAGAAGTTCCCGCGCGTCCTCGTGGTCCGCGGCCGTGATTTCTTCACCAATTGGCAGGAAGGGAGTGTGAAGCACCTCTTCGGGCCGTTCCCGCAGGGAGCTTCGCTCAAAGAGGCGATGAAGCTCGTGCGCCGTATCTTCCCGTACCGCGATGAGAAATGCACGCCGTGTGAAGATCAAAAATTATCAAGGCCTCGCCTCGATAATTTTCATTGCCGTCCGTGCTTCAACCGTCAGATCGGCCTTTGTCCGGGAGTGTGCACCGGGGAAGCGGATGCGGCGGAATACGGCCGCATCATCCGGCATATCGTCCTTCTTTTCTCGGGCAAGAAAGGCGCGCTCGTGAAGCAGCTCGACCGCGACATGGTGCTCTACGCGAAGAGAGAGCAGTTCGAAGAGGCCGAGCAGGCGCGCCGACAAGTCGGCGCGCTCACGCACATCCGCGATATCTCGCTCATCAAGGACGAATCGCGCATCGCGACCGGTGGTAAGATCAAAGCATCAGGAAGCCGCATCGAGGCATACGACATCGCTCACACGAGCGGGACGGAGACGGTCGGCGTGATGGTCGCGGTCGAAGACAGCGAACCTCTCAAAAGCGCCTATCGCAAATTCAAAGTGAAAGGATTCACGAACAACGACCCCGGCGCGCTTTCGGAAGTCCTCTCGCGCAGACTCCTGCATCCGGAATGGCAGTATCCTCGGGTCATCGTGGTGGATGGCTACACCGCGCAGATGAATGCCGCCAAGAAGGTGCTTTCCAAAGCCGGCATCATGATCCCCGTCGTCGGTGTCGTGAAGGACGAACATCACCGGCCGAAGAGTCTCACGGGCAACCTTGCGGCAATACAGGCCCACGAGCGCGATATCCTGCTCGCAAATAACGAAGCGCATCGGTTCGCGATCACATATCACCGTAAAAGGCGAAGTGCCTTGCTGCGTCTGTAACACGGTTGGTCGCCAATAGAACTAATGCTAGGATGCTGTTTCTCGCGAAAAAAGGAGGACTGCGAGATGCAAATAATCATCGAGAATCTCAAGTTCTTTCTCGTGGACTCGTGGCCATTCGTCGCTGCTATCGCGGTGCCCGCTTTCTTTCTGGGCTGGCGCATTCCTAACAGCGGCATCGGCGCTATTTTGGGATACGTAATCGTTTTCGTCTTCGGGATCTTCGCGCTACCGTTCCTTATGCAGAACGGTCCAACGGGCCAGGGAATGCTGGCATACATGATGCCGCTTATCGTGCCCTTGTACTTCGTTCCGGCATATATCCTAGGCTGGCTTGGACAAATGGTTCGCGATACTCTCATACGAACGTGACTCGTCGCGCACAAAAACCCGGCATTCTCAATGGAATGCCGGGTTCCTGCTTTTCGCTATTTTCTAAGTGATATACTTTCCCGCATGGCACGCACCATCGTCGGCGTTCTTCGCGGCGGCGCATCGAGCGAATACGATCTTTCGCTCAAGACCGGCGCAACGATGCTGAACGCGCTTCCGGAGAGCGACTACGACGTCCGCGATATCTTCATCGATAAGCAGGGCTATTGGCATTCGCGCGGAGTGCCGACTGACGCATCACGCGCGCTCGCGCAGATCGATGTCGTCCTCAACGGACTTCATGGCGGCGCCGGGGAAGATGGTACCCTGCAGCGCATATTAGAGCGCAGCGGGATCCCGTATGCCGGTTCGGATGCGCCTGGTTCGGCGCTTTCCCTCAATAAGATCCAGGCAGGGATGATACTCAAGAATGCCGGCATCCTCATGCCGCACGCGGTGGGATTTACCGCCTCGTCCGAAATGGACAGCACGGACATGGGACGTTTCGTCTTCTCGCGATTCGGGCCGCCGTACATCGTGAAGCCGGGGAATGAAGGCGCCTCGCACGGCATCCGCCTCGTCGCGACGATAGTCGAACTACCGGATGCGATCGCGGATATCATCGAAGCGTTCGGTTCCGCTCTCGTCGAAGAATATGTCGTCGGCGAGGAAGCCAGCGTCGGCGTCATTGAGGATTTCCGCGGAGAAGAGCTGTATGGCCTTCCGCCGGCACATATCGTCTATCCCGAAGACGCCACTTTCCTGCATTTCGAGCATCATCTGCACGGCGAAGTGAGCCACATGGTGCCGAGCGATTTTTCCGATATCGAAAAGAGGGCTCTTATCGACGCGGCACGCGCGGCGCATCGCGCGCTCGGACTCTCTGATTTCTCTCGCACTGATTTCATTGTTACTCACCGTGGACCGTATCTCTTGGAAGTAAATGCGCTGCCCGGCCTGCACGAGCATGCCGCGATGCCGGCGATGCTGGAGAGCGTGGGTTCTTCGGTGAAGGAATTCCTCACGCATGCGATTCGGCTTGCACGCAGATAAAGGCTATTCGATTCTTACGATCGATTTCGAGAGGATTTCGCTCCCATCGGGATTGAAATGAAAGCGGGCGTCCAACTTCCAGCCTTCAAGTACCAAAGGAAGCCAGTACTTATCATCGATCCACATCCGCTCGTAGGGGATACCACTGATGGGAAACCATTGCGGAGCCATCTCATCCGATTCTCGAGGCAGGCCCTTCCACGTCCGGCATATGAACGTATGGCAATGAATACTCCAATCAGGCTTCCCTTGGAATGAAAATTGAAGCTCTGCGACTTTTTCGAGATTCATCGGTTCTATTTCTACCCCGATTTCCTCATGTGCTTCGCGGACCGCGCCTGCCTCTATGGCTTCGCCGGGCGCGACCTTACCTCCGACACCGTTGAATTTGCCTTCGCCGAACCCGCGCTTTTTCATCGCGAGCAATATCTCTTCGGTTTCGGGCTTCAGAAGGAAAACAAGAGTGTCCTGTCGCATATTTTGTGGACCAGCGGGGGATCGAACCCCGGACCTCCTCATTGCAAATGAGGCATTCTACCACTGAACTACTGGCCCATTACTTACTTTCCTTGGCTTTTCACTCTAAGGTATCTCTACCGGAGCTACTGGCCCAATCGCGAAATAATGCCTTATTTACAGCATTTAGACAAGAACCAAAATAGAAAGAAGGCAGTCGAACAACTTCATTGACATTCTCACCGCATAGGCTATATTTGCCGCGAATGTAAGTTTTTCCCTCCGGTGCAAAGTGCAAGCGATGCAGGGGGAGTGGAGAAGGTTGGTTTACATTTTTAATAAGATCGAAACAGACGAATAGATACATGGCGAAGAAACTCTATGTCGGCGGTCTCCCGTACTCGACTACGGACGATCAGCTGAAGGAAGCGTTCGCGCAGGCTGGAGCTGTCACGTCGGCCGTCATCATCATGGATAAGATGAGCGGTCGTTCGAAGGGCTTCGGTTTCGTTGAGTTCGGTAGCGATGATGACGCCACGAAGGCCATTGACATGTGGAATGGCAAGGACTTCGGCGGACGCACGCTTACCGTCAACGAGGCGCGCCCTATGGAGGAGCGCCCTCGCCGCGATAATCGCGGCGGAGGTGGCGACTCTTGGGGAGGTGGTGGAGGAGGTGGCGGCGGAGGCCGTCGCAACAACTGGTAATCCAGTTGCTGCACATTTCGCAAAGATCCCGCTTCGGCGGGATCTTTGCTACATAGTCATCAGATATGGAGAAGCCGATTAAATTCACATCGTCTCCGATCATCGATAGGTATCCGTGCAATACTTATAAGCATGTTGCGAGCCTCTCCGGCAGTACGCCATGTTCCGATCGCATTCGCGCTGATAATTACATCAATATTCATCGCATCTTTTTTCTTTGAACCGCAGCGTGCCGCATCGCAATCCTCGCCGACCGTCATCTTTCTCACCTCGGGCACGACGTGGACCGTACCCGCTGACTGGAATTCCTCCAATAACACGATTGAGACTTATGGAGGAGGCGGAGGCGGTGGCGGTGGAATGAATGTTGGCGGGGATGCGGGGGCTGGCGGGGGCGGGGGTGCCTATTCCGCCATCTCAAATCTGACGCTTGCTTTGGGAGCATCGATTCAATACAGCATCGGAAGCGCGGGTAGCAGAGGAACAAATTCAGCAACCGGTTCGGGTAATCCAGGTGGTGCCGGCGGTTCGACCTGGTTCAACGGCGCTTCCTTAGGTGCATCTTCAGTTGGAGCCGTCGGTGGCAGTGGCGGAGCCGGAGGATATCCATTCAATGCAGTCGGAGGCAGTGGAGGTGCAGCCGCAAGCGGCGTCGGTATCACCAAGCGTACGGGGGGTAGTGGTGGAAACGGCGACAACGCCGGTAACGCGGGCGGTGGCGGTGGCGCGGCCGGGTCAACGAGCAACGGTACGACCGGCGGACATTCTACGGGTGCTGGCGGAAGTGGGGGCGGCGGGAGTGCGGGAAGCGGCGGAGGGACGGGTGCCACAGGCAATAACTACGGCGGTGGGGGTGGTGGCGGAAGCACATGGGGTCATGGTGGTTTCGGTACCCAAGGCATCGTCGTCATCACGTACACCCCCTTCGTCGCCACAGTCCCCGGTACCCCCATTTCTCTCTCCGCCACAGCCGGCAGTAGCGATATCTCCCTCGCGTGGTCGGCCCCTGCAAGCGACGGCGGCTCAGCCATCACGGGATACAAGATATATCGTGATACGTCCTCTTCTGCGACGACCCTCCTCACCACCATCGGTAACATCACGAACTACACCGACTCGACCGCTTCAGCAGGCACCACCTACTACTACCGCGTCAAAGCGACGAATGCCATCGGTGACAGCGTATATTCCAACGAAGACAACACCGCGGCGCTCTCTCCCTGTCCCAGCACCCCTAACGCCGGCAACCTGACCGGCTGGGCCTGGAGCGGCGGCGGCACAGGGAACACCCCCGAAGAGAGCGGAGGAATCGGCTGGATATCATTGAACAGCAGTGACCCCGGCACCTGCACCACACAATCGTACGGCATGAACATCGACGAAAGTGGCGACTTCTCTGGCTACGCCTGGAGCGAGAACGTGGGCTGGATATCGGCTAACGCCGCAGACCTCACCGGCTGCCCCACCTCCCCCTGCACCGCCCGCATGGAAGGCTCTGCAATGAAAGGATGGTGGAAAGCGCTCTCAGCGAATGATTCCCAATCCGGTGGCTGGGACGGATTCATCTCCCTCTCCGGCACCAGCCCCGACTATGGCCCAACCCTCTCCAGCGGCACCTTCACCGGCTACGCCTGGGGCGACACGAACGTGGGCTGGATCAGTTTCTCCTCCTCCCAGCATTCCGCCCAGACCACCTATTCCCCCTGCACTCCCAGCTATTCCTGCAATACCGATGGGACCCGCGACAACCTCTGCACTCCAGCCCCAGCCATCGAGCACATCGCCTGCTCAACAGGCCTCATCTGCTCCGCCGGTGCCTGCGTCATCCCACCGGCCCCGACCCCCAACGGCGCCGGCAACGAGCTCAAGGTGAATCCGCAGCTCGTGCGCCCCGGCGGCACCACCCTCGTCACCTGGGACATCAGCTACGCGGACACCTGTTCCGTGGACGAAGACAACTCCTCCATCGACAACTCTTGGCCCGGCGTCTCCGGCTCCTATACCTCCGGCGCCATCACCCAGCAGACCACCTACACGCTCTCGTGCACCGGCCTTGGCGGTCCCCTCGTGCAGAAGGCTACCGTGTATCAGATACCGAATTGGAAGGAGAT
>Ga0155055_104_pt1 | contig 44703 bp, 60 predicted proteins | sample RifCSPhighO2_01_FD_106023 | JGI IMG/M metagenome (GOLD analysis project Ga0155055, IMG submission 106023) | Candidatus Kaiserbacteria bacterium RIFCSPHIGHO2_01_FULL_56_24 | reverse complement strand
GTAGCGCCCGCCGCTTTTTTTCCTTCATTCACGCGGCATCGCCGCCGTTGCCTGAAGGGCCCCCGCAAGAACTTCGAATGAACGCGCATGGTAGCGGAAACGATCGCGGCGATCCTGTTTGCCCTCGGAAGGCATGCGAGAACGCTTGAGCATGAATTCTTTCTCAAGCAGACAGAAGACCGCGATCTCCTCTGGGGGCAGGCTGGATAGGTATTTGGCCATGCTTACCATCTCGGGAGACGGATCGAGAGGCGTAAGGTTACTTTTAGTCATGACACCATCATGTCGTCGACCTCTAACTGCCGGAGATGCTAGCACGGCTTCGATTTCAGCGACAGGAGCCGGCGCTTTTCTTTTTTACTACGGCAGATCGATGACGGAGATGATATCGCTGTAGTCGTCGGTCCACGCAGGGATCCTCTTGTCGGACAGCGGCGACGCGGCTCCTTTGAAGATATCCGCCGAGAACGTTTCCTTCCCCGGCGAGAGGAGCACCCAATGCGACGCCGAGGCGAACGGTTGCGGTCCGCGCACGATCCGGACGTCGAGGAGCGAGAGCCCTTCCTCTTGTGCGATCGACATGAGGACCGGCAGAAGATCGATGTAACGGTTCGAGATATGCAGCGCCACGATGCTGGTGTCGTCCCTCAGATGCGAGACGTACCGATGGATGGCCTCGCGCGTGATGAGATGTACGGGAATAGTGTCGTCATTAAAGGCATCGGCCGCAAGGATGTCGTACTTCCCCAACCTCCCTTCCCGATATTCCTGATCGAGAAGGATGCGGCCGTCGCCCTCGCGGATTTCCGCCTGCGGGCAATGCGCGAGATAGGAGAAATATTCGCGCGCGACATCCTCGATGCGCGGGTCGATCTCGTAATAGACGAACTCGTCGCTCGGAAGACAGAACGCGGCAGTCATCCCTGCGCCGAGGCCGAGGATACCGACGGATGCCTGATGATCAGCATGCTTGAGGCGCACGTACATGAACGCGCGGCCGAGGCCGCTTTCCGGCGTGTAATACGCCGTCGGGATGAGCGCCGATTCGGGATCACGCACTTGCAGGCCGTGCAGCGTCGTCCCGTGCAGGATGGTGCGCACATAGGCGTCCTCATACACCTTCACCGTGCCGTAGAAATTGCGCGATACGGATACGTAGGTGGCATTGCGATCCTTGAAATACGAGTACCCCGCGCTCACGATGAGCGTGAACGCGAAACTGGTGGCCGCCACGCGCATGAAAAACTCATAGCGGCCGAGGCGCTTGAGGAATGCCGGCGCGGGCGAGATGTGCAATGCGATAGCCGCCGCGAACATGAGCCCGACGGGGAATTCGTAGTAATCGTTGAAGACGAGCGGTGCGACGACGCTCGCGAGCAGCGTCCCCGCCATGCCGCCGAACGAGATGAAGACGTAGAAGAGCGGCGAGAGCGCTGCCGCAGGACGCATGCGGTACAGATGACTGTGCGCATGGAGTGCCGCGAAAAAGAGAAGCGTGAGGTCCGCGAGGATCTTCCATTTGATGGTGTAGGCATCGAAATCTATGAACCACCAGGCAGCATACGCGGATGCGAATACCGCGAGCGGGACGAGGATTCCGGCGCGGAACCCCGTGAACGCGATGATGAACGAGAGGAGGTAGAGCGAGAGCGGCAGGAGCCACAGGAGCGGCAACGGAGCTATCACCTGCGTTATCTCGGTCGTCGTCGCGACGAGGAGGAATGCAGGAAGCATCGCATAGGCTATCCAGAGCAGCTTACGGATATGCGTGACGGGATGCGATGCCTCCGTTCCTTTCGCGTGCTTCTCGCGCACGAATCGCCGGCCGATGAGCGTAAGCAGTGCGACGAAGGCGAGGAACATGCAGAGCCAGACGGTCTCCTGCTGCGGGAGACGCGTATACGGCTCGACGATGAAGGGATAGCTCGCGAGCGCCAGGAGCGATCCGGCGTTCGAGATCGCGTAGAGCTTGTAGGGCTCGCGCTGCGCCGAGACGCCGTACCAATACTGCAGGAGCGGCCCCGTCGTCGAGAGCAGGAAATACGGGATGCCGATGCCGGAGAGAAGCGCGAGGAAGGTCTTCAGCGCGGGCGGCGCCCCGTTCCCTATCGTCCAATCGAGCGACGGGAAGATCGAACCCCAGATGATGAGGGAGATGAGCGCGATGAGAGCGCCGAGTCCGCAGACGATGAGATGCGCTTTCGCCTGGAACGCGATGGCATGCTTCGTGAGGAAATACGCGTACAGGTATCCGAGGAACAGGACGCTGGTGAAGAAGAGCATGCTCGTCGCCCATACCGACGACGAGCCGCCGAACCATGGCAGAAGCAGTTTTCCCGCGATGGGTTGTATCTGGAAAAGGAGGAACGCGCTGAGGAAAATCGTAAGCGCGAAAATGAGGTACGCTCTCGCGCCGGTGCCGGACATTGCGCAAAATCATAGCATGGCGAAACATCGCTGCGGCTTCCACCTCGCGAAAAAAGCTGCTGCAGGGCAGCACTTTTCGTCTTGGTGGACACATCCTATAAAACATCGGACCAACTAAAAGACTATCTTTCTCGGTTCTGGGAGTACCACCAAATAAGCGCTGCATAGGAAATATCAGCGCGTAAGGTACACAACATAGTTATAGAACTACCACTTACACAAACACAGTGGGACAGAGACAAACAGCAGCAGAGCCATTAAAAGCTCTGGGGTAACGGCAAAAAACCTACCCTTGACCACTTGACAAACGCGTGGTCTGGGGTGTACAATGGCACGCGGTTAATGTACCGCCGTATTTCGTAGCAACCAACGTCAGAAAGGACGTAACCAGCCATGGAAATGCTTGCGTTGAACAATGGCTCCTCGGAGCCGAAGACTGCCGTCATCGCCACGATGATGTCGCTCAAGGGTCTGTGGGACAAAGGCATCCCCGGCATCTGCGCCGTCTCTGATCTCTATGAGCGGTGCCAAAATCCCAAGCACTCGATCGCCAACGACGAACTGAAAGCGCTCAAGGATCTGGCACTCATCCAGCCCAACGGTCGTGTCCACGACACCACCAAGAACGTTGTGCTCTCTGCCATCACCGGCAAGAGCTTCGACATCAAGATGGGCTCGCCGATCAAGCAGATGGCTTCGGCCGACACCCCCTCCCTCGACGAGATCGACGCCGTCATCGATGGGATCTTCGGACTCCAGCAATGCATCATGGGCTCCGTCGACCACGGTGGCATCACGATGCAAGAGCTCGGCGTCTTCATCCGCAATACGCCGGATGGCAAGAAGGGCGAGGCGCTCTGGCGGGAGTTCACCAGCCAGCGCGACAAGCCTGATGCAAAGGAAGGCTACGGCTTCGTCGACTTCATCCGCGAGGTCGTCGCGCAGGAGACCAACTGAACGGCAACAAGGCCAACAGGCCGCCGAATTGGGAGAACGGTTATTTCCTCCCTTCTACTGAGACCCCCTGCAAAGGTGGGTCTCTTTTTATTTGCCCTATTTGAGGAATTTACTGACGAACACTCTGACGATGTGGACTCTGGTCTCGGATTTTGGAACCAATTTGCTCACGAATGCCATAATCTGGAGCAAATTCTGCAGGCTTAAAAAGAGAAAAGCCCCGGCGGTGAAGCACGAGGCTTCTCCGTCGGAGCTTGTCACGATTTCACGTGACTGGTGAGATGATCTGCAAAGTCGCCGAGTTGACCTATTTCGGTTAGGATATGCAGCACGGAACCCTGGCAGAGATTCGAATGAATGCCCTCTGCCCGGAATCGGTTGTGGTGAATGCCCATGCGGCTTGCGAACTCGCGCACCTGGCTTGCCGTGACGGTGATCTGACGCTTTTTCAGTGTCTCTCGACCTGCAGCCCTGAGTTGGTTTTCCCAGAGCCAGCGGTAAGCCTGCAATGCAGTTGTGAACGCTTGTTCCTGCAGGTTCCCGACCGTGACGGGAAGATGGGATGTCTCGAGACGCTCAGCGGCAGCTACAATCGCCACAAAGCGACGCTCCAACCCCGGAGGATAGTTGCGTTCTGCAACCGACGCCTCCTTGATTTGACTCGCAATCTCCCACCTTTCGGGTTCTGGTAGATCAGGTTTTAGCCTCGTAATCTCGCTGAAGATCACAGGCTTTGCAAAAATCCTTGCCATCTTGGCACCTCTTTCACAACAAAAACCACCTCAAAAAATCATACACTGTTTATGTGTATTGTCAAGTAGTGGACCGTACCGGTTTCGAACCGGTTGCCTCGTGCATGCCATGCACGCGCTCTACCAATTGAGCTAACGGCCCTTCACGAGATATCCTAACAAAAACTTCTTGTTACTGCACCTGAGGCTCATCCATCGCCGGAGGATGCGCGAGGCATTGTCTGAGTTCCGATGTCTGCGTCCAGCCGCACTTGCCATCCGCCTGCGGCTCACACGAAGCTTCCTTGTAGCAACCGTATTCGGCGCGATATTCGCAGGTCGTCACGATGTTCCCCGCTTCATCGGCGGAAACACACAGCTGACCCGAGCAACCCGCGACCGCACAGTCGTTCGCCTGAAGCCCGAGTCCCTGCCCGGGTTCTTCCATCGGTGGTACCTCTTCGACGAACAGGCGTCCATCGGATGTGCGACACTGCCGCGGATACGATTCCATGACCGGATTCCCCGCTGCTGCACACTCGTCGAAATTCGTGATGACCGATTGAGGCGTCATGCGCGACATCTTCGGGGCCATGCGGAAGATGATGATGCCGCCGAACGTGAGCACGCAGGCCAGGACGATAAGCCCCGCTATCTTGAGGACTTGCATGCCGCAAGTATAGCAAATTCCGGGTAGACGCTCCCGCGACTTTGCTATATGCTGTGCCGACGTGCGCATGCAGGGCCTATAGTCTAGTGGTACGACGCGTCATTCGCATTGACGAGGCGGGAGTCCGATTCTCCCTAGGTCCACCGATACGAAAAGAACTGCCCTGTGGCAGTTTTTTTCGAGAGGTGGAGGCCGGAGCGATGTTTCGCCAGCGGGCGAAACCGCGAGGCGGGGTCGCGGAAAATTCCGAGCGACGGCGAGGAATTTATCGGTGACCACAAAGAATGTTACTCTGACGACGTCACGCATAAATCGCCGCTGCGATTTTGCGCGACCCCGCCTCAGCGCCAAGCGCCTGCGGCCCTACGAAAGCGCGCCGCGCTTTCTCACCTCTCGTCGTTCAATGGATAGGATGGCCCCCTCCGAAGGGGCCGATGTCGGTTCGATTCCGGCCGAGAGGATAGAAATGGTTATTGCGAACGAACTTCGAGCGTGCCCACTGATATCTCAGCATCGGGATCCGACGCAGGATGGACGTGCATCAAGTACGTGCCGGCCTTGTCGGCGGTGAATCTCAACTCGGCGGCGCGTCCCGGCGCGATGGATTGCATGACTTCGTACCCTTCGACATGCAACTCCGATGCTTCGTCGGTATTGATGATGAATGTCGTGTTGGTGCCCTGCGCGACACGGACGAGCGCGGGGTCCATCTTCCTATGTTCGATATTAAGATCGTGCGAATCGGTGCCTCCACGGGAAACGGCAACGGCTGATGGCTTCAAGAAATGGTATCCGACGCCTCCGGCGAGGAGCGCTACGACGATGATGACGATGCCGCGGTTCATGAGTAATGAGTATATCTGATATGCTCGTGCGCGAAAGACGCGTTCAATAGTTGACTGTGTAAAAAAGTATTGTGTTTTCAGATTGCTGCCGTATACTTGCCGCGGATCGATTTTGTTGCACAAAAAGGGAGTGCTAGCGATGAGCGTCATAGATCCTGATGATGTCCCCTACGTACGCGGGACCTATAGCCGCGTGCTGTTAGCTTCGTACTACGGATGCACTTGTGATCCGAAATGGCTCACCGGTGCATACGCGAAGACGATGGCGAAGATGCTCGTCAAGGAAGCCAACCGGCACGGCCTTGGCGTCGTCGGAAAACCGACCATCGACTATTTCGGGGAGACCCGACGGGAACGGCGGACGAGCGGCATGACGATCAACATCACGTTGCATGCGTCCGGCGTCTCGTTCGACTTCTGGCCGGAGGGCGTCCTGACGAAAGGCGACCAGGAGTATCTCGGTACCGTCCAAAAGAACCTGCATTACTGCAATCGCGAGATCGTCTACGACGATCAAGCTCGTGCGTTCGACGATGCGGTGGGCAACCTCTTGTGCGCGATGCACATCGATCGTTTCGATCCCGTCGATATGCCTATCGACAAGGAGATGCCCTAAGATTCTATCGGCGGCGCTGGTTTTCACCGGCGCCGCATTTCTTTTACCACCCGAACAGCTTCCCGACATCCTCCGGCTGCTCGCGCTTGCGGGCGACTTTGATCTCGCCATTCGCGGCGACCAGCTTAGCCGGTGATGAAAGCAAACAGTGATGTGAAGCGAGAGGGTCCTGATACGCGCCGGTATCCATGATGGCGATGAACAGCTCTTCGACATTCTCCAAGGATGGCAGGAGGATGTGAGTGCCGCCGGCGGTGTATTTGTCGTCGCTGTCGCACGAAGAGCCCGCGAGCCACGTCTTCACGAGCTTGCGCGCATGCATCGCGTTGACCGGAACGACATGCCATTTCTGATGGATGGCCCAGCTGTCGATGAGATCGTTCATGAATGAGCCGTCGATGACATACCAGAGCTTGTCGCTCTTCGTCTCGATCGTCTTCTCCGCGAGGATTTTGTAGATGGTCATCTGCGCAGGCGCGGCCACATATCGTCCCCACTCCACGATGAGATTCGGATGGCGGATGCCGAGCTTGTCGGCGTGCGTCTTCGCCGTCTTCACGATGCGCTGGATGAGATTCTTTCCCGTATACATCCGCTTCTTCTCGTACGGCACGGCTGCGCCGCCGCCGATGTCGAGCGTATCGAGCGAAGGGTTCTTCTCCTTGAGCTTCGCGTACAGCTCAAGCGCGCGCTTGAGCGGCTTCACGAAGCTGTCCATCGATTCCATCTGGCTCGAGATGTGATAGTGGAGGATGGAGAGATTGCGGACCTTGCCGAGCTTCAGTATCTCGTCCTCAGTGAATCCGAAACGGTTGAACTTCTTATCCCAATGGCTCTTGATCTTCACGCTCAGATTCACGCGGATGCCGACGGGCCCCTGGAACTTCTTCATACGCTCGAGCTCGACGTAGTCCTCGATGATAGGGACGACGAGGAGGCCTTTGCCGCGCAGTTCCTCGATGAGATCCATGTACTTCGGCGTCTTCGGGCCGTTGCAGGTGACGCGGATCTTCACGTTGAAACGGTCCGTCTCGATCATGCGCTTCACGAGATAGAGCTCGTTGGCGCTCGCCACGTCGAGATTCGCGCCCTCCGCGACCGCCGGCAGGACGACTTCCTTGTTCTGGTTGACCTTCATCGGGTAGTGGTAGTGGAACTTCCCTTTGTAGGAGAGGATCTTGATGTACGCGTTGAAGGTATCGATGAGATCGCGCACGCGGTTCTCGATGATGGTCGGGAAGAGGATCTCGGTCGAGGTGCCGTATTTCTTGACGATATTATAGATGTTGTACTGGTAGTTCCCCTCGCGTACGACGAGCTCGCCCTCCGGCGAGATATCGAAATGCGAAGTATTGAACTCCTCGACGCCGAGTTTCCAGAACTTCTTATGACCGTTCTTCTTTTTCTTTTTGGTTGCCATCAGCCGTTTCCCTGTCGCCGTCCGTTACGACGGATACAATAGCACCTTTTCACCCCGCCACCAGCCCATCTTGAGAAAAGGCCGTTTTTGGGCGATACTCTCCTGCACGCACCCTTAGCTCAGCTGGTTAGAGCGTTCGATTCACATTCGAAAGGTCTCAGGTTCGAATCCTGAAGGGTGCACAATCGAGCGAAGCGCAGATTGTGCAAGGCGCAGGCCTGACGAGGCCGAGTCGGGGTCGCGGAAATTTCCAGTAGGAAATTATCCGTGACCACAAAGTGCATTCTCTTCAAAATCTGCTACGATACGCACCTAACGGGCCGTAGTATACCGGTAGTACGTACGATTCGGGTTCGTAAAGACCGGGTTCGATTCCCGGCGGCCCGAGAGTGAGAAAGCGCTGTGCGCTTTCGCAAGGCCGGAGGCGATTGGCGCCGAGGCGGGGTCGCGCAATTCGCCAGTAGGCGAATATGCGTGACCGAAGTGAGCGAGAGGCGCAGCGAAAAGGCTGTGCCTTTTCGCGTCGGGAATCGAAAGGCGGAGCGGGCCCCTCGTCATCAGACGAGGGTGCGAGCCGGGGTCGCGGAAATTTCCGAGAGACGGCGAGGAAATTATCCGTGACCGATTCCGGCGGCCCGACCAGAAACACACAACGCGGCATCTGCCGCGTTGTGTGTTGTGGCGGTAATCAGACCATGCGGTATAGTGCGACAAGGCCACAGTATGAGGAGAATGCACAATGGAGAAAGAAACCTTGAAAGCGATCGCCGAAATCGACGCTAAGGTCGCTGCTGCTGAAGAAGGCGTTGTTACTCTCAAACAACAACGAGGCGATCTGTACCGTACGCTCCGCGAACGTATTCTGCACGGCGGCACGACCGGAGATGATATCCGGGATCTCGTCATTCAGGCTACCGGATCCGATAATGCGGAACTTGAGTCGAGGTATCGGAAGCTCAACGAACGGTTGAAAGGGCATGCGAGCGAATTCATTCTGTTCACCTTTTCGACCGTCGTATGCACGAAGCACGTCTTTATGCCCTCTCCGGGCCATGAGAACGCTTACGAAGAGATCTGGTACACCGCGGTCGGCATATTGAAGAAAAATGCGCTGAGGTTGAATGCCCACGAGATCGAGTTCGATATCGATCAATATGCGGTCGCGTCCGGAGACATGCCGTTCCACCTGGAATTCAAGGCAATGAAGTCCCTACGCACGGGGTACCGGTACGTACATCTAGAGCTTGACCGGTATGCAGAAGCCAGCGCGGAATATCGACGGAACCCGAAACTGTGCATCGGCGACGAAGCAGTACGTGCATGGTTCGATGCCGGAGGCAAAGATGGGAAGAAGTTATTCGACACGTGCTGCGCTCTCTTGAGCAAACTCGTCCTCCAGCCGACAGAAGACGGCTGAGACTAACGAGAAGCGCCGCCCACCGGGCGGCGCTTTTCCTTTCACAACGGACGGAGCGAGTGGGATACTGTCGTTTCCGAGGCCCCGCAGCTGACGAGCGAGGTGAGCCGCGAGGTAGGGAGCGGCGCAAGACCTTTCGAGATATTTTGGAGCTAGCGAACAAAATATCCGAAAGGTGTACAGGTCCTGTAAGGACTAAGAGGTATTTTTCCAGCAGGAAAAATCCGTACTCGGAAACGACAGTATCCCCGAGCGACTATTTCACCGCGACGATCTTGTACTTCTGCGCGCCCTTCGGAGTATCGAAAGAGAATGCGTCGCCCTTCTTCTTGCCCATGAGGGCCGAGCCGAGCGGCGAGAGATGCGAGATCTTGTGATCCTGCATGTTCGCTTCGGCGGAGCCGACGACCTCGTAGGTGTGCTCGTCCTTCTCGCCCACTTTCTGGATGGTGACGTGGGATCCGAGCGAGACATTCGAGCTCTTCGTGTGCTCGATGATGCGGGCGCGGGAGAGCTGCTCCTCGATGCCCCGGATGCGGTCTTCGGTCGCAGCCTGGAGGTTGCGCGCTTCTTCGTATTCGGCGTTCTCGGAAAGATCGCCCAGGGAACGGGCGTATTCGAGCTGCTCGGCGATCTCGCGCCGACGGACTGTCTTGAGATGCTCGAGCTCCTTGGTAAGCTCGTCGAATTTCTCGCGGGAGAGGTATGTGTTCTCGTCAGCGATCATAGATATGCAAGGCGTCCGTATTGTATCCTGTACCGTTTTAAAAGCAATGGAGGGGTGGCGGAAGGCGAAGCTGCATGTGCTCATTCGAACACGACGTGCGCGGTACATCTTCCGTCGACATCTGCTGCCCAGTCTTATCACGCACCAATATCCGCTGCGCGATGTTCTCAGAGCGCATGCCGCATCGCCTTTATTTGGTGTATTGGGGTTTGTTATCCCGCAGCCAGTAGAAGAAGGGCGCCATCGCCGGCGATGCGCCGGAAAGCGACGTCGACGGGCCCTTCTCTAAGACGGCGGCGAACGCATAGCGCGGATGCTCATACGGCCAGAAGCCGATGGCCCATGAATTCATGTATTGATTATGCGTGCCGACCTGCGCCGTACCCGTCTTCCCCGCGATATCGATGCCCGGCATATTCATCGCCGCCGCGGTACCGCCATCGGTGACTCCTGCGCGCATGCCTTCGCGGACGACCTGTAGAAAGGAATCGGGGACACTGACTGATTTCCCTTCCGGCTTCGCGCCCGCGACTATCTGCGGCGTCATCAGCGTCCCGCCGTTGGCGATACTCGCGATATACCGCACCACCTGCAAGGGAGTGACCTGGAATCCGTACTGACCGATAGCAGTGTGGTAGGTGTCGCCGAGGCGCCAATCCTCTTCGAAGACTTTCTGCTTCCACGCGGGAGTCGGGATGGTGCCGTCCGGTTCGTTGCCGAGGATGAAGCCCGTCGGGGCGCTGAAGCCGAACTTCTTGGCGTACTCGTCGATCTTCGCGATGCCGAGGCCTTTCTGCCCTTCGAACCCGCCGCCGATCGCATAGAAGTAGACGTCGGAAGAAACGGCGATCGCACGACGCATGTCCACCCAGCCGTGCGCTTTCCAATCCTTGAAGATGGTCGGGTTCGAGGGATCGTACGGATTCGGGATGGAGATGGAACCGGTCGAGAGGATCTTCGTGCTCGGGTCGATGAGATGCTCGTTCAGCGCTGCCGCGGCGAACATGGGCTTCACGATGGAGCCCGGCGCATAGAGGCCGCCGACCGCGCGATTGAGAAGCGGCGTCCTCGGATCGCTGTTCGCGGCAGCGACGATGGCCGAATCCCCGTCGGCGAACGCGGTGTTGTCGTATTCCGGGAAACTCACGAGGGCGATAATCTCGCCGGTGCGCACATCCATGATCGCTGCCGCCCCGCCCTGGAATCCCTGTTCATCCGCGTGCGTTTCAAGTCGGCGCGCGAGTTCCGTCTGCAGGTCCGCGTCGATGGATAGTTTGAGCGTAGAGCCGTCTTGCGGCGGATCGACGATATCCTCGCGCACCAGATTGCCGCGCGCGTCGGTCTCCGCCATCGAGCTGCCGTTCGTGCCCGCCAGCATGCCGTTGAAGACGCCTTCGATACCGATGACGCCCGAATACTCCTCACGCCACCATGTGCCGCTGGAATCGGTCTTCGGATATCGTACGAATCCCAGGAGATTGGCGAATCCCGTCTGCCTGATGTAATGCCGCAGCGGATACGGCGCGGTGGTGGTCGCATCCGGATCGGTATCGAGCTCGTTCCAGGCGAGCTCTGCGCCGTTGCGGTCGGTCACGATGCCGCGCGTCGCGAACAGTACCGAGCGATCGAGACGGTTATTGCGGGAGATGTCCGCATACCTGCCGCCCTGCACAACCTGCAGGTTGAACGCCTGCGCCGCGAATGCCGTCATCGCGATGGCGAAGACGATGCCGACGAGGAGTATCGCGACGGAGGAGACGGGACGCTCGACGCGTCCTTCGAGCTGAAGGGCATTGAGCTTCGGCAGGTTGGATGAATCGAGGAAGATGTCTTCAGGTGCGATCTCGCGGCCGCGGGAACTCCTGTTTTTTCGCCACCAGATCATTTTCTAACTATAGCAAATCGGGCATGCAGCCGCCCTATCCGAGAATCAAAGGATCTCCGGCCCGACGAGCAACTGGCGGCGCAACGGCTCGAAGCCGAACACCAGGACGACCGCGACGATCGTCGCGAGCGGGAGCGAATCGAACGAGAAGAAGCTGACCGAGAACGGCATCCAATAGAGGTCCATGAAAAGGCCGATGAGGATGACCTCCCACGCACGGAAGCGGAGATTGAGGAGGATGGCGAAGATGAGTGTCGCCCACCACGGCGCGAAGACGGCGCAGAATGCGCACGCGATCGCAAGGAGGATGCGCAGCCTACTGAAGCGGTAATACGTAAACATAACGGAGCGTATCGAGATTGAGCGGCAACCGGATATAGAGCGTCGTGAACGCGCTCGATGACGCGGATCGCACCTCGCCGACGATGCCGGCGGGACGATGCGCGAATGCGGGTATGATGACGGTATCACCCGTCTTCACCGCGGCATCGCGCGCGACTTCCCCGCGCGCATTCCCTCCGCCACGGCCTTCCGCTTCGAATGCTACATCGCCCACATCCATATTGATCTTCTTTCCGGGCGCGAAGAATGCTTCGACGGTGGCGGTGCGTGCCGAGACGGATGTCACGGAACCGAGGACGAATCCTCCGGGAGTGAGCACGATGCTGCCTTCATCGATGCCGCTCGACTTCCCCGTCCCGATGGTGAAGGTGCCGTACGGCGACGAATCGAACGAGGAGAGGACCGGCGCAGTGATGCCGGAAGCGTCGATCGCGAGCCTGGCCATCGCGCGCAACGCGTCGTTCTCGTCCTCCAGAGCCTTGAAGCGCGCAGCTTCTTCGTCGCGCATGGCCATCGCGTCCCTCAGCTGCGTGTTCTCTTCCTGAAGGGCACGCCGCGTGGAAAGGATGCCGTTGCCCGTCACCGTGGATACCGCGCCGGAGACCGCCGCAGAGAGCGCGCCGCCGCCGGCGCGCGCATATCCGCGCACCATGCCGCCGGAGACCTTGTCGATGCCGAAGATGAATCCGACGACGAAGACGATCGCGATGAACGCCACGAAGAGCGGCGTCTCGCTCTTTCGTTCGCTGCGGCGATACGAGCGGTATGGAGTCGGTTTGGTCATCACATCATCATTCAGTCGGGACTAATTCGTCTTCGTTGACGAGGAGCGTACCGCGGAAGGAGTCCATGTCATCCAATATGACCGCAGTCCCGCGTACGACCGCCGTCATGGGATCGGGGGCGACGATGACCGGGACGCCGAGCGCCGCGGTGAGGAATTCAGGCAGCCCGCGGATGAGCGCGCCGCCGCCAGCCAGATAGATGCCGCGCTGCATGACATCCGCTACGATCTCCGGCGGCGTCGATTCGAGCACGTCTTTCACGGCTTCGACGAGATCATCGATGCTATGCCCGATGGCGGCGCGTACATCCTCGTCGGTGACCACCATCTCACGCGGAAGCCCGGTGACGAGATCACGGCCGCGCGCCGTGATGTTGATCGTCTCGCCGCGGAGGATCGATGCCGCTGCGATCTTGATGTCTTCCGCCGTCCTCTCGCCGATGAGTATCTTGTATTCGTTGCGGATATGCGAGGTGATGTCCTGATTGAACTTGTCTCCCGCGATGCGGATGTTGCGCGAATTCACGAGGCCGCCGAGAGAGACGATGCCGACATCCGTCGTGCCTCCGCCGATATCGATGACCATGCTTCCTGTCGGTTCATGCACCGGGAGTTCTATCCCGATCGCCGCAGCCATCGGCTCTTCGACGATATGCACCTCGCGCGCTCCCGCTGAGCGCGCCGCATCGCGCACGGCGCGCACTTCGACCGAGGTGATGCCGGATGGGACGCCGACGACGACCCGCGGCCCAAGCAATTTCGTGTGCCCTGCCTGCGCCTTATTGATGAGATAGGAGAGCATCTCCGAGGTGATCTCGAAATCCGAGATGACGCCGTCGATGACCGGCTGCACCGCGACGATGTGCGGCGGCGTGCGGCCGAGCATATTCTTCGCTTCCTGGCCGACGGCGACCACCTGCCCCGTCTTCTGATTCATCGCGACGATGGACGGCTCGTTGATGACGATGCCGCGGCCCTTCACGTAGACGAGCGTGTTGGCAGTGCCGAGATCGATCCCGATGTCATGGGAAAACCACCCGAGCACCGTATCCTTCCACCGTCGCAGCGTATCCATAGCCGTGATTATTTTTCATCTTGGAGACGTTCGATAATATCGCTCTCGTGGACGAGAGTCCCCTTTCCGTTGTTGCGCAGCGCCAGCTCGACGCCTCCCGCGGAGACCGTCTTCTCGGAGACGACGAGGCGCATCGGGATGCCGATGAGATCGGCGTCATTGAATTTCTCTCCCGCACGCGCGTCACGATCGTCATAGAGGACCTCGATGTCGTTATCCTGCAGCATCTCGTAGACGCGGTCGGCTTCCTTCTCGACATCCGCATTGCCGCCCGTGATCGAGACGAGATGCACATGGAACGGCGCGACCTCCTTCGGCCAGACGATACCTTTCTCGTCTGAAAGCGTTTCAACAATCACGCCCATAAGACGAGCGGGCCCGATGCCGTAAGAACCCATGTATGGATTTACCTCTTCTCCATTCTCGTCTTTGAAACGACAAAGAAGTGCTTCTGAGAAACGCGTGCCGAGAGTGAAAATGTTTCCGACTTCAACGGCTTTTTTCTCCTCGAAATCTCCTTCTATTCCTAGGTCTTTCTTAACGTCATCGGTAAAGATTTCTTTATTGATTGCGGCACGTCCCGTTTTCATCTGCAATCCCTTGCCATAATCGTCTTTGTGAACGTAAATGGTATCTTCTCCCGCTTCGCTAAGAGTCTGAAATTCGTGACTGAATTGACTGAATGATCCGCCAGATGCGTATGTTAAATATGTTCTATCCCCAATTCCAACTCGATTGAATATCTTTTTATATGCATCTTTTGCCTTCTCATAGAACGCAAGATGCTCAATCTCGTTTTTTGAGAAAGAATAGAGATCTTTCATTATGAATTCGCGCGTACGCATAAGTCCACTTTTGGCACGCTCTTCATTACGAAACTTGGTCTGGAATTGATATACGGTAAAGGGAAGATTCTGGTAGGACGGTATGAACTGTTCTACCATGTTAGTAATTGGCTCCTCGTGAGTGAAGCCTAATCCTAAGAGACCTCCGTCTTTCAGTGAAGTCTTGAACCAATTATCAATCTTTTTATCATCCCAGCGATCAGTCTTTTCCCATAATTCCCGCCTTTGCAAGGCACTCATTAAAACCTCCTGTCCACCTATGGCGTTCATTTCTTCGCGGATTATCCCGATTATCTTTCCGAGCACACGTAGACCGAGCGGCAGGAAATCATAAACCCCTGCCATTTCTTTGTTGATATAGCCGGCACGGATGAGGAGCTGTGCGTTCTTCGCGACCTCGTCTTTTGGCGCATCCTTCCGTGTCCGCGTGAAAAGCTGGGATTGCCGCATTGAGGCTCATTCTACGCGGCTTTTCGTATTCGCCAAACTTGACTAAATATTGAGAATATGTTTAAAAGAAAGTAGTTGGGCCAACCAGGAGGATTCCATGCTCGGCTTCAAATGCTCTATCTGCATCACGCTTCCGGCGTGGTGCGATGAGAAGTGGATACAAACAAACATCGCTGAGGACTGCGACTGGGGTGGACACGTGCCTCAAGAAGTCATGATGCCCGCTCTGCCACCGATTGGTTCCCATATCTGTGGCAATAAAATGGGAAACCGTGAGATGCGGGTCGACGACATTACGTTCGACTTCGAAGAAGACTTCCCATGGCTCGTGATGATAGATGTGAGCCCTGTTAAAAAGCTCAATCGATCACAGTGGAAAGAGTTTCTTCTTGATCTGTACAATCAGAAGGAGTGAAAAACCTGAAGGCGTCGGACTATTTCCGACGTCTTTCGTTTTATGCGAGCAGCCGTGCGATGTCGTTGTAGGTCACTGTCACCATGAGGAAGATGATGAGCGCGATGCCGAGGAAGTTGAGTGATTGCACCAAGCGCTTGTACGGAGGGCGGCGGAAGATCGCTTCGATGCCAAGGAGGAAGAGACGCCCACCGTCGAGCGCCGGGATCGGTACGAGATTGATGACCGCAAGATTGATGGAAATGAATCCGGCGAGCGCCAAGACCTGTCCTAGGCCATGCCGCGAGGCATTGCCCACATAATCGAAAAGTCCAACTGGTCCTACGATATTCTTGAGGCTCGGCTCCCCTGCGGCGGCATCTCGGATGAGTCCCCATAAGCCGTCGACGGTATCTCGCAGCGCGCCCCACGTGCGCGGTCCTGATTCCTTGAGCGCCTGCCAGTAGGAGAGCGATTCGTCGGTGACGAGGACGAGCCCGAGCCCTATCGCCGGGCGATCCGCATTCTGTTCGATCACCGCATGCGCAGGGATCAGCATCACCGTCGCCACGCCTTCGTCGCGCCGATACGTGAGTTCCACGGGCTTGCCGCCGCGCGCTCCGACGAACGTCACGACTTGTGCAGGCGTAAGGTCAGCGATGACACCCTTCTCGTCCTGCATGCGCGTGATCTCATCTCCCACGCGTAGCCCCGCAGCGGCAGCCGGCGAACCGGGAACGACGGTGTTCACGAAAAGCTGCGCGCTCTCGAGCTGACCGCGCTCCGTGATGACGCGCGGCACGCCGACGGAAAGCGCCCCCGCGAAAAGCAGCCAGGCGGCCAGCGCGTTCATGGTGACGCCCGCGATGAGGATGAGCGCCTGCGCGTATTTCGGTGCTCCCGCGAAGCTTCCGCGCGTGTGGGTCTCGCCGTGCTCACCGAAAAGCCGCACGAAGCCGCCGAACGGCAGCCAGTTAAGCGTATATTCCGTCCCTCCCCATGTGCCGAGCGAGAATGCGCGCGGCGGATATCCGATGCCGAATTCATCCACTTTCACTCTGAAAATCTTCGCGGTGATGAAGTGCCCGAACTCGTGTGCGACGATGAGGAAGATCAGTATCCCGAGGACCAGTAGGACGGTAAGCATGCGTTATGAGCTCATCTCCGTCTCTTTCTTATCGAAAAGCTTCTCCAGCTCGGCGTTCGCATCATCGACTTTCTTCTGCATCTCTTCCTTGAGGCGGAACTTGTCGTCTTCGCTCATGCCGCCGAGTTTCTCCTGCTCTTGGATATCCTTCCAGCATTCGTCGCGACCGAGGCGTACCGTCGTGCGTGCGTCTTCGAGTTTCGCTTTGGCGAGCTTCACGAGCTGCTCGCGGCGCTCAGACGTGAGTTCGGGGAACGAGACACGCACTCCCGCAGCGTCCGCACCGATACCGAGCCCGAGATCGGCTTGGGAGATCGCACGTTCGATGTCCTTGATGATGCCGGGATCGAACGCCTGCACTCTCAGCGTGCGTGCGTCTTCGACGCCGATAGTCGCCACCTGCTTGAGCGGCATCATGGAGCCGTATGCCTGCACGGAGACGCTGTCGAGGATCGCCGGCGTCGTGCGGCCGGTGCGCAATCCCTGATATTCGCGGCCGAGCCATTCCTTTGCTCCCGCTAATTTCGTATCAAGCGCTTTGAAGTCGAAAGACATATCTATTTTCCGAATACTTTCTGTTCTAATTTCACGAGTCGCGTAAACAGATGATTGACGTTGAGGCGTTGCATCTTTTCTTCCTCAAGCATGCGATAGATGCCTGCTACCTTCATCTCAAGCGCCGCGATGCGCCGCTCAGCCTCTTCAAGCCGTTTCTCAAGCCGGTCGAACCGCTTATCCATCTGGTCGAATCTCTCATGCATGTCAGAAAACCCTTCTTGCATCGCGGTCGCCAGACCCTCGATCGTAGTTATCTTCGCTTTTCTCGTTTTCCGCTTTGCCGCCATATCGTCTTAGAGTATATCATCCGGGTAAACGGGGCGTTACAAGTGCCATCTGCTCGAGGAGCGCCTTGAGAAGCGAGCCTTTATCTCCTGCGAATTTCCGTGCGCGATAGATGGCTTCCAGCCCCTCCTTCCACGCGGGCGAGGGTTTCTCCTGTGCGAATCGCCTCTCGAGCGACTGAAGGAACGCCAGCACGGAGCCCATGTCGCGGCCTTCGTCTTCGTCGTGGTCATACAGAGGCTTGAGCATGTCGAGCCGCTTCTGCGCGGGGGCTGCGAGGAATGCGTCCGTGTCGACGAGTTCCGAATGTGCACCTCCTTCTAGTTCGAGCCGCTGCATGCGAGAGCGCAGCGTGGAGAGCATCGTTTCGGGCGATGGCACGATGAAAAAGAACAGCGCATCGGCTGGCGGCTCTTCCAATACTTTGAGAAGCGCGTTCTGCGCGTCGTGCGTCATGCCGGGCGCAAATATCACGAACACGCGGCCGCCTGCGCCGAAAGCGCGGCGCTGTGCGCGCTCCCGCAGGTCGCGCGCATCGTCGATGCCGAAGCTGCGATAGCCGCGCGCGTAGAGATCCGGGTTCCCTTTCCCGATGACCTCTTCTTTTTCGAGACGCGTGAGCAGCGTCTCGACCGTCGTCGCATCGCCCGCGATGAGATAGGCACCTACGTACTGCATGTACGTAAGTATCAAGCATCAATAAGCAATAATCAAACAATATTCAATGTTTAACTATTAATGATTAAACATTGTTTGGATATTGGCTATTTGATTATTGAATATTAAATCATGTTACGATTGCGGCATGCCGGACCCGAAAGACCTCCAAAAGACCGCGCTCGGGATCACACGCGCCGTCGGTTCCCCCGTTTCCATCATCATCCATTCCATCCTCTTCCTCGCGAGCTTCGGGCTCGCGGCGTGGGGATTACTCGATTTCGACCGGATGCTCCTCATCCTCACGACGGTCGTCTCGCTCGAAGCGATCTATCTCGCGATATTCATCCAGATGACCATCAACTACCAGGGTCAGAGCATCGCGGAAGTCCAGGAAGACGTGGGTGAGATCCAGGAGGACGTCGAAGAACTGCAGGAGGATGTGGAAGAGATCTCGGAAGATGTCGGTGAGATCTCCGAAGACGTCGAGGAGATGAGCGAAGAAGACGCGAAGGAAGAAGCAGAGGGAGATAAGCAGGAGAAAGCGATCGCCGCGATACACAGCGATCTGCAGCGGCTCCTCGTCGATATCGAGAAGCTCAAGAATACGAAGCAACAATAAGAGAACCGGCCGCTTGTGGCGACCGGTCCGATTAAAAAGCTCGACTCCCTCAATGGGTGCGGATCAGTTCGTCGTCGCGACAGGCTGCAGAAGCAGCGGCGAATCGAGGCAGCGGTATTTCGCATGCCCCGTGTACCACCCGTCGCTCTCCTGCGTCCTCACGACGTAGTCGTTGTTGCCCATGTTGATGACGACGACGCCATCGTGCTCGTCCTCAGAGACTGCCTCGCCGAGACAGAATTTCTGACCGGCGTGCTCGACGACGATGCCTTGGCATTGCGGCGACTTCGTTTCGCCGCATGCGAATGCCGGACTCGCGAACGCGGCGGCCACCAGTAGTGCTGTTGCTAACGAACTCTTCATGATGTTCTCCTCCGTTGCTTGAGCAAAGCGCCAGACGCCCTGCATGAAGAAACGGAGGCCTATCCGTGCAGGACGATAGCACAAATTACAGTAATGTCAATTCCTCCTAACGCTTCGAGATGATGGCCTTCTTGTAGACATCGAGGTGCTTAAGGGCCTCGCCGGTGCCCTTCGCGACGCAATATGGCGCGTCTTTCGCCATCTGGGCCTTCACGCCCGTGCGGCGGAATATGAGTTCGGGGAGATTGCGCAGCTGCGACGAGCCGCCGGTCATGATGATGCCGGTATCGATGATGTCCGAGGCCAGTTCCGGCGGCGTCTCCTGCAACACATCCTTGATGGCGCCCACCATCGTGCGTAGTTCCTTCGAGATCGCTTTCACGATCTCATTGGTGGTCAGTTCGACTGAACGCGGAAGGCCCGTGAGATAGTCGCGTCCCTTCACCACCATCGAGAGTTCCTCTTCCACCGGGACCGCCGAGCCGATCTGTATCTTGATCTCTTCCGACATCTTGTCGCCGACGGCGAGGTTGAAGGTCTTCTTGATATAATCCGCGATCGCGTGATCGATGCGATTGCCTGCGCATTTCACGGACGTGGACGCGACGATGCCGCCGAGCGAGATGACGGCGACGTCCGTCGTTCCCCCGCCGATGTCGACGACCATGTGCCCGCGCGCTTCGTGGATCGGGATCCCGGCGCCGATCGCAGCGAGGATCGGCTCTTTGACGACATACGCGTGGCGGGCTCCCGCTTTCGTCGCGGCTTCGACGACGGCACGGCGTTCCGTCGATGAGACGCCGGCGGGAACCGAGATCATGACTTCGGGTCGGAAGAGATTCCATTTACCGAGCGCCTTTCGTATGTAGTAGCGGAGCATCGCTTCGGTGACCCGATAATCGGCGATGACGCCGTCTTTCATCGGACGATACGCGCGGATGGCGTCCGGCGTCCGGCCGACCATCTCTTTGGCGTCATTGCCGACGGCAAGGATGCGATTGTCGCTCACCGATACGGCGACGACCGAGGGCTCATTGAGGACGATGCCGCGGCCGGGGACGAAGACGAGGACGGTCGTGGTTCCGAGATCGATACCGAGTTTTGGCGTGAAAAACGACATGATAGTTGTGGGGGCATTGTAGTCGCACGCGAGAAAAAAGCGAGAAAAAGGAGAGGCGCCGCTTCGCGGCGCCTCCATCCCGATCGTATGTGTGCGTTTACGGGAACAGGTGCACGTTACTACCCTCGCGTGCCCCGGCATTCTCGCTGTACTGCCTCTCCTGTAGCCGACAATGGCGCGAGACATCAGGCTTGAGGCTTTCCGTGAAAGCCGCCCGCCGTTTGGCGGCATGCGCAAGCTTCATCCAATCCTCGGGTGTCTCGGCATCGTTCGGTGTAAGGCGTTTCTGCATCACTCTCTCCCTGTACGAGCATATATTCACTCCATTGCGGAGTATATACGAGAAGACTTCCAAATCAATCTGTCTACCCTTTTGCGTTTTTTTGTTCCACACCCTCATGATTCTTAGGATCCAGTTCCCACCAGAACTTCTTACTGAAGTTTTTCGCATCATCGCAGACGCGCTTCAGATAATAGAGATCCTTCGTCGGGATCTGCTCCAATATCTTCCCCATCCTTCCCATGGTGATGTGCGGGTAGCCGTCGCGCACGCGCGTGGCGTTCAAGCGGTCGCAGAAATACTTCATGAGTTCGCCGCGTTCCGTCTGCCGCATGCGCGCGCGGGTCTGTCTCATGCTGATGCCGATATGCCTCATATTCCTATTGTATCCTTGCAAATGAAAAAAGTATGGATATAGTGTCTGTAGAGTTTATCCCGGATGGCAGTGTCTGTCCGGGACTGCGGTCCCCACTGGCAACTTCTCAGGAGCCCGGTTGGCACGGGGAATCGCAGAGGAAGACGAGGGACAGACCGTCCTGGGCGTGAGACCGATCTAACTCTCATGCAGGTGACGCGTGTTCTTCGTCTTCCACCCTTTCTCCTGCCCGGTACGCACCGGGCAATTTTCATTTTCAGCTTCCGGACGGTATATTCCTTCTAATGGCACGGGAAATAGTACAGAAAGATGCCGCGGTGCTGCGCGCGATCGCCCAGGAGATCCCGAAGGAAGACATCGGGTCTTCTTCGGTGCGCGCACTCGTGAAGGACATGAAAGCGCTGCTTGCGAAGGAGAAGTACGGCGTCGCACTGGCTGCGCCGCAGGTCGGCGAATCGGTGCGTCTTTTCATCGTGGCGGGCAGTGCTCTCGCGAAGCGCTCGAAAGCCATGAAGAATGGCAAAGAAGAAGATGCTGAAGATATGGGCACGATCCCTGCCGAAGATCAGGTATACATCAATCCCAAGCTCTCCAAGCTATCACGCACCAAGAAGGAGAAGCATGAGGGCTGCCTTTCGGTGCGCGGCAAATGGGGCATGGTCGCGCGAGCCGAGAAAGCATCCGTCCGCGCGCTCGACGAGAACGGCAAGGCATTCACCCGCGGCGCGTCCGGTCTCCTCGCGCATATCTTCCAGCACGAGATGGATCACTTGAATGGCATCCTCTACACCGACAAAGCGAAAGAACTCTATGACGACACCGATGAACCCTCAGATGTATAGATTCGCGTTCTTCGGCACGGCTCCGCTGGCGCAAGAGGTGCTCGATGCGCTGGAAGCGAAGGGGCTCGTTCCCTCTCTCATCGTCGCGGGGAAGGATCGGCTTGCGCGCGACAAGAGCATCGTCTTTCCCGTCGAGAAAGCGTGGGCCACGGCTCGCGGAATTCCTGTCGTCCAACCCGAAGCGATCACGCCCGAATTCATCGATGAACTGAAAACGCAGGAATGGGATGCGTTCGTGGTCGCTTCGTACGGGAAGATATTGCCGAAAGCGCTCCTGGAGATACCGAAGCGCGGCACCATCAACATGCATCCGTCGCTCCTGCCGAAACTGCGCGGCCCGTCCCCTATCCGCTCCGCGATATTGAATGATGAACGCGAGACGGGAGTTTCCGTGATGCTGCTTGATGAAAAGATGGACCACGGCCCGCTCATCGGGCAGAGGAAAGTCGATGTCGCGGATTGGCCGCCGCACGGCGCTACACTCGATGCACTCCTCGCACGCGAAGGGGGCGAGCTTCTCGCGGAAGTATTGCCACAGTGGCTTGCTGGAGAGATCGCAGTGGTGGAACAGGATCATTCACAGGCGACGTACTGCAAGATATTCCTGAAAGAAGAAGGGGAGCTCGACCTGAATGCCGACGCGTATCAGAACCTCTTGAAGATCCGTGCGTTCGAGGGATGGCCGGGCACGTTCGCGCTCTTCGAGCGCGGCGATCAGCGTCTGCGCGTCGTCATACTCGACGCGCATATCGAAGGAAAGAAGCTCGTCATCGACACGGTGAAGCCCGAAGGCAAAGGCGCGATGCCGTACGCGGATTTCCTGCGCTCTGGCCCCACACCAATGCGGGCATGATTGCATGGTGTTTCCGCAATATTTTCTTTGATCGCATGTTTGAGGGAATCGCGATTGCGCTGACTAACGCCTAACGGGCAATAAAAACATGATGCCCGCATTGGTGTGGGGCTCTGGCGCGAAACCGGTCGTTTGATACAGTGACGTGGGACGTGTGTTTCCGGAAGCCCTCAACGGTACCCCCTGCCGTCGCACGGAAGCGCTACCCTCCTAGGGGCTCATTATGACTCCCGGGAACCAGAAGAGCCTGACGCCCCTCCCACCCTCGTGCGTCAGGCTCTTTTTTCATAATCAACCTCTTTAGCACCGATGCCTATCTGCAGGAGAGAACATCGCGCAGCATATATAGGCGCGTAGAGACAAATCGCAGTAGATGTGACATTCAGACGTCCGCTCAGGTCGTGTTCGATGCTGCGGATAGGCTTCGGTGCCTACTCTCCCAGCCGCGTCCACTTCTTGAATCGTCCGCCCAGGCGCTTCGCGAGCGTCTGGTTCCTTCCTTTATTCTTACGGAGCTGCTGCAGGATCTCGTCCTTCGCCAGATCGATAGCCGCGTTCACGCTCTCGCCGGTCGCGACGGCCACGGAACGCTCCCCCTCGCGGATGACGATGAATTCCGCGCGCCACACGTCTCCCTGCTGGGAATGTCCCGCGGCACGTCCGACTTCCACTTCGCACCGCGCGGTCGCCGCGTCATCGGAGAGCAGCTTCTCGACGGCCGCGATGCGCTGGTCGAGATAGTCCGCCACTTCGAGCGGCATCGAATAATCAGTCGTCTTGATTCGTATATCCATCCCGTTATCGTACCACTTCGAAAAGCTTGCTGCGTCCGCGCGCGCCGGTGAGGAAGCGCACGGAGGTGACGGGGACATTGAAATGCCGCGCGACGAGCGCCTGGACGCGCGCATTGGCCTCGTTGCGCTCGGGCCGCTCTTTCACCGATGCGGAGAATTCCGTCTCCGAGCGCTGGTCGAACTTCTCCTTCTTCGCCCCGGGGATGACGCGTACTTTCACTTTCACATTCATACGGTTTTCTTCACTAGTTTCCGATAACGGCCCATGAGTTCGGTCTCCGCGAGCATATGCCCTTCCATCGCCTCGAATACTTTCTGCTTAGAGACGCCGTACGGCAGCGCGAGCTCCCTATCGAGCGCGTAGAGGCGGAAGAAATAGCGATGTTCGCTCGGCTCATGCTCCGAAGGCGGACATGGGCCGCTGTAGCCGTGCCCGCCGCTGCCGTTGAGGCCCTGCAGTCCGCTCGATTCGCCTTCCGGGATCTGTGAGACGAACGGCGCGATATTGAAGAGCACCCAGTGATCGAACATGCCGTCGGGCTTCAGCGCGCGCGGGACATCCGGATCTTCCATGATGAGCACCAGCGATTGCGTGCCATTGGGGATGTCGTGAAAGGTGAGCGGCGGATTCAGCGTCCGCTCGCCGTCGCAGGTATATTTCGCCGGAATGGATTCACCGTTCGCGAATGCGGGGCTCGTGAGTGAAAACATCCTCTCAAGTATACATTCATTAATGAAAGCCGCCTGAAGTGTTGACACCCCGACGGGCATCGTCTACAAGACCACCCAGCGCATGATCAACATGCTCTCCTGCACCGGCCTCGTGATCCCGATGCCTGAGCTTCCGTAAGCTCTTCAGCACCCGATTCGCACAGCCCGCCGCAAGAGGCGGGTTTTGTGTTTGAGCTTTGATTGCAAACGTCCGTTTCTGCGCTAGAATGCTCGCCAGTCACGGGTTCGCCCGTGATGTATTCCGCGGTAGCTCAATGGTAGAGCAGCTCGCTGTGGCGCGTCACCCTCTTTCGTGGCGTTATAATAGACGTTGTGAAAGACAAAAGGACGTACGCCGATCGACGAGAATATCTGATACGAGCCGTATCAGACCGGAGACGTAAGCTCAAAAGCATGGCGATTGAGTATAAGGGAGGCAGATGTCAGATCTGCGGATACTCGAAATACCAAGGGGCTCTTGATCTCCATCACATCAATCCGAGCGAAAAGGATTTCGCTCTCGGTCAGAAGGGGTATACCCGTTCGTGGTTGAAGATCAAAGAAGAACTTGATAAATGCATCCTGCTTTGTGCGACATGTCATCGTGAAGTCGAAGCTGGCGTTACGCAGCTTCCTGAAGGAATTCAGGAAAGTAAACGAGGAGAATTGCTGGAAGCCCGAGCCGCAAGGCGGGTAATCAGCAGCCGAGCTCGCGTAAGCGAGAAGGTTCAGAGACTATCCCGCAAGGGAGTAGATCGGAAACGATCGAAGCACCTCGCATCCCATCCGCCAGTCAGCGAAGGATGATGATATAGTCCACCCCCTTTGGAAACATCGGGATAAAGTGTAACGAGTTGGTTGTAGGTTCGACTCCTACCCGCGGAGCCGAGGTTTGACAAATATACCCGCCGAAAAACCCTTATCTTCTGGGGTGCTTTCGATTTCCCGACTTCTGTAAAATGCGTCCTCGGCCTTCAATAGTTCGTCGAATAGGGCAAAGGCCTTCGGGTGAGCGCCGCCGGAATCTTGGAATTCAGAAGTGTTAGAAGCGGAAGCGACACCACGAACACAAGGAATGGAAACGAGGAGAGGGGTTGTGCGATGGGCGGACTCCGAAGGCCCGTTCATGCGAGCCGTAGAGTTTGTATTACCACGACAAGTAGATGCAACGATAAATACTAATCCGGCAATGCGAGGAGGAGACCGAGCTGGGGAGAGGATTCCTTCCTCTCCCCAATCAGAAACGGCGCCCGAGCCAGAGAGCCCACAGGCGATACTGGCGAGGAGAAGCGCCGTACCAAGGCATCTAGGCGCGAGTAGCCCTAGCGAAAATGCCCGAGGCCGGATGGCCGAGTGGTGCCCCTCCGATGGACTTTGCCACTTCAAATAGCATGACCGAGCACAATATAGCATCTGGATTTCGGCATTGAACGGCTCACATACCCGGTATGTGAGCCGTTCCCCGAGTCCTCCCGCCGCCCCGTTCCATTTGAAATCCACCCCCGCGAAAAGAGATGTGCATGGAGGCGGCGGCGAGGGCGAGGGGCGCGCGTACTCGCGCGCTGGCACGGACTCGGGGCGCATGAGAAAGGCCAAAGCCACAGCGCACGCGGCGCGTGCGAAGTCAGTCAGGATTCCGACTGAAATAGGTACGAGCTAGATCGTAGAGATGAGCCGAGAGCAAGGGGCACTTAATTACGATTAAGAACGATGGTGTCTGTGCACCAGAAGCATGGGAAACATCGCGAGGGCGAGGAGGCCGCCGATGAGCGAAAGCATAGCGTAGCTCGTAGCTGCAAACACAAATCCACTACCCATTCCCCCAAGAGCTCCCGAAAGCGCGGCCGCGAAATCTACTTTTCCCTGCATGCCCGCGCGCGATTCGAGAGGCATCGCGCTTGTGACCATGGTGCTCCCCGCAACGTAAGAAAAGTTCCAGCCGAGTCCCAACAATCCGAGCGCAAGCGCGAGAAATATCAGCGAGTCTGCGGGCGCGAGAGCAGCGAGGAGCCCCGCGGAGAGTAAGATGGTGCTGCCGAGAGCAAGTACGCGGCGTTGCCCAATTCGATCCACCAAGACTCCCGATAGAAGCGAAGGAAGAAACATCGCAGCGATGTGAATAGAAATCACGAGCCCGGCTGCCCCGAGGCTATGTCCATGGCCCAACATATGAACGGGTGTCATGGTCATAATCGCGATCATGACGAGCTGCGAAATGACCAAGGCCGCGGCGCCGACGTATAAAGTCTGGGTATCTACTGTTTTCGCATCTGTGCCTGCCGCGCTCTCTTCGCTTTTTGATGCAAGGGCGCGAGCGGTGAGCAGGGGGTCGGGGCGCAGCAATAGTAGTACCGCAATGCCAGCGAGACCATAGGTGATGGTCGAGAGTATGAACGGCCCGGCGAGTTCGCGAAGATTGAGCGCATGCGCCAATTGACCGCTCACCTCGACAAGATTGGGGCCGAGCACCGCCCCGAGAGTCGTCGCAATGAGTACAATACTGATCGCTCTCCCGCGGTTCTTGGGATCGGCCAGATCAGCACCGGCATACCGGGCTTGGAAATTGGCAGCCGTACCAGAGCCGTAAATAAAAAGGGAGACAAAGAGGAGTGGGATGTTGTTCGTCGCGACTGCGAGAAGCACCCCAGCGCCTCCAAGCGCGCCAACGCCGTACCCTGCGGCCAGGCCTTGCCGCCTCCCGGATTTCTGCGATACTCGCCCGATCAATATGGCAGCAAACGCCGAACCGAGCGTAAAGAGCGCCGCCGGAATGCCAGCCGAACTCGTTGATCCGATCATATCTTTCACGAGAAGCGCGCCAACGGTAATGCCTGCTGCAAGCCCCACACCCGCGAGTAGTTGCGAGAATAGCAAAACGCGGAGCGTCCTTCGCTGCAGGGCGCTTCGCTCTGTTGCGTTCACACTATCAGCATCCTCGCTTCGAAATGCAGACCAAGACAATTTTCGAATCATTTGCAGAAACTTTACCATAAGAAAACGCATTGCAGCTCTATCTTGTAAGGCGGCATAAAAACCAGGACTTATTACAGCCCCAGTGCACATAGCGGTTTTCTTTGCATTCTATTTTCAAGCCATCTTTTAGGAGGAAGTGGGTTCTAATCTCCTTCAGTTGGCGGAGCTAGAAACAGTTGGACCCCGAAGCATGTCTTCGGGGTCTTACTGGTTCTCTCCGTCGGCAGGGCTCGAGAGACGGAAGCGGTCTACACGCAAGCATGCGTGTCGCTGAGTCGGGGTCGCGAAAATTCTTGCGCGACGGCACAAGAATTATTTGTGACCGACGCCTGGCCGCGGAGCAAATCTGGCAACAGATTATCTAAAGGTAGTATCTCTCTAGACGCGACGAAAGCCGCTGTATGCGCTGTAGGCAATGATAATAAGTGCAATTGGCCAACTGCCGAGTACGCTATCGATTACCGCGATTCGATACGATGCGTTGATGAGCGTTCGGAAAATATCCTCCGCAAGAATCATACAAAAAAGAACTGCAAAGTAAGTCAACGCCAACATCACTCCGGCAGGAAGTCCGGCTTTTTCCTCTAGGAAAAAGTACCGTGCGATAACTATCGTCAGAATATATTGCGGGAGGAAAAAGATGATAAAAAAAGTAATATGCGTGAGCGACCCTTCGGGAAACGGAATAAAGCGAAAAAGTTCTGAGTACACAAACTGCGCGAAAGCAAGAAAAACCATTATGAGTGATGCTTTTCGCCAGGCGAAGGAGGAAAGATTCTCGTGCATAGGAAGATTAAATCATATATATGCTGAAGCACACAACAACGATTGCGGTATGATTCTTTTATATGAATATAGGTAGGATACTGTACTCCGTTCTCGCAATAGTATTCGGGGGATTTATGGTTGTATATGGTGGAATTGATGATAGTCCCGGAGGACAACTGCTCGGACTCGTAGCAGTTGTTCTCGGCATTGTAGGCGTGATAAAGAGCACAAAGAAAAAATCTGACCAAATCAGGTTCAAATCATCCTCGACCAAGAGGCCAACGCAGGGAGATTTGGTAGAATAAAAGTATGACCAAAAAGGGAGTTGCCACCGGAACAGTTCACAAAGTGCCGGAGGATTTGCGGAAGGCGCTAATGCAGACGCCTGCGGCGCGAGTGGTGTGGGAAGATATTACGCCGCTCGCGCGCAACGAGTGGATCTGCTGGGTTACCAGCGGCAAGAAAGAGGAGACGAGGGGAATACGAATCGAGAAGGCGCTCTCAAAGCTCAAAGGCGGGATGCGCCGGCCGTGTTGTTGGGTCGGCTGTATCCATCGTTGAAGAGGGTTGTCAGTACACCTCGTCATGCGTACCTATCGTTTCGAGGACGAACACGTCTTTCTTCTGCTTTGAGAATGTGATTCGGATCCGATAATTTACCGAAAAACTCCAAATGCCTTTCAGTTTCCCTGTCAGCTTATGCACTTTCAGTCGTTTGTGATTGTCTGAATCTTTAAGGAGTTCTACCCTCTCGACAATTTCCCCCTGTAGGTCGGTATCGATCTTTCTGACCGTGCGAATAAACCGCGAAGAGTATTCGACGGTTAAGCGCATAGCTTACTTTTTAGCGATGTAGTCGCGAAGGTTTCCCTTCAGCGTTTTGCCCTTTCGATACTCCTCCACAGCCTCAATGTGAGCTTCCAATATGTCGTTCTCGAGCTTCTCAGCGATAAGACGGCGGATGAAGCCGGCGCGCGAGTCAGCCTTGTGCTCGTCCACCTGCCGGTCGACGAATTCGAGTAATGATTCGGAAAGAGGTACGGTTACATTGGTCATACTAAACCATACTACTTTAGTTTAATATCCTGTCAACCGTTGTCGCAAGCGATTCCACCGCGCGAGAGCCCTGTCGTCTGTGTGGAACTTGTACCAAACCCATCGGAGACGCGGAGAGAGCGTGTCGCGGAGAGCCGTCGATTCGGATATACTTACCTCATGAATACTCGATTCTTGAAAGTCATCCCGGCAGGAGGTTCCGCGCCTGCTGAACCGACGACATTCGGTGAAGCGCTCATCCCCGATCGCTTCCTCGACCCGGCTACGTCGTCTTCGACATAACAATGTTCCCCTTGCTGTCCATCTGCGTTATACTCCTCGCATGGGCACACGAGTATCAAGCATCGCGCCGAGGAAATCCCACTCGCACAAGACGAAGAAGAGGTTGCAGATAAAAGCTGCAATGCTCGCCGTCCGCGCAGCGCGCACAAAAGGCAAAGGCCGGAAGAAGTAAAAAGATCGCCTCTGTCAAAAGCCTCGCACGAAAGTGCGAGGCTTTTGCTGTCGGCACCGATGCTTTTTTGAAAGAAATGCGTCCACGGGCCGCACTAAGTCTTTGGAAAGGTCGAACCTTTCTAACGGCTTGGTTGAGGCACAAGAAAGGTTCGACCTTTCTCTTCTGACCTCTCTCCAATCGTAGACGATTCTTTCATGAGTTAAAATTGCTTCATGCCCGAAGATCAGGCACCGTCAGCGGAATCGGCTCAAATGCCGGCAAATGAGCCGATTAGCCCTCCCCCATCTGAGCCGATTCCGGAGCCAGTAGCCGAGCCGATTGCCCCGGAACCCGCATCGGCGGAGCTCCCGATAGAGACAAGCTCAACAAGGCAGGCGCCGCCGAGCGAGCCCGAAACACCCCCTACAGAGGCACCTGCGCCTCCTGCCCCAACCCCCGCACCGGAACCCGTCCCGACGCCCCGCCCACCCTTGCGCAGAAGGCGCGCAACCTGCTCGCCCGTGCCAACTTCGCTCTCCAGACCGGAAAACAGAAGAAATACGACAAGATACTCGCGGAGATAGCGCAACGCGGGAAGATAACGAACAACGAAGTCGAGAAGCTCCTGCGCTGCTCCGACGCTACCGCCACGCGCTATCTTCTGGCCCTCGAGAAACAAGGCCGCATCAGGAAAATCGGCAAAGGCCGGGCGCTCCACTACGAAAAGGCTTAGCTTGCTATAATTACTCTGTGGCTCTCATAAAGAAAAAGATTCTGACCGAATACTTCGACGCGGTATTCTCGGGCAAGAAGACGTGGGAACTCCGGCTCGGAGATATGGAAGTTGCCGAAGGCGACACGCTGGTGCTCCAGGAATGGAATCCCGAAACGAAGGAATACACCGGCCGCGAGATTTCCAAGGAAGTCACGTATGTCCGCAAGTTCAAGATAGACGAACTGTTCTGGCCGAAGGAAGAGGTGATGGAGAAAGGACTGGTGATCGTTTCAATCGAATAAAAGACCCACCGCGGTTTCCCGCGGCGGATAAGTCTATCCATGGAACTTCTTCCTGGCATACTGCGTTTCGATGCTCGCGTCGGCGCGCTCGATCTTCCTGATGACGCTCGCCGTCGCGTCCAGACGGCATACGACGAGTTCGTCAATTCTCCACGCACTCGCGTCGACGCCATACGCGGGAAACGCGACCTTATGATCGAGTGCCCAGATATGCAGGGTCGTTTCGTTGAACTTGCGGATGATCTGACCGACGAACTCGTCGCCGCCTTTAAGGGCTTCCATCGCCACCTCCTATGCTGCCACAACCATACCAAATACGCCCGAACTAAGAAATACGAAATGCATTGACATCAGGCTCATACGATGTCATTGTCCCGCTAGTAGAAACCGACCACGGAGGTGAATCGTGGAGAAAAAGCTGCACGTGCGTCCGCTCGGTCGGCTCGCCCGTCTCGCGGACGCACTCATTCTTCTTCCGATGTACGGTCTATCGATCTGCATGTATCTTCGGTGGGGTTCGTGGGAATCGCCGCAGTTGACGCATCGCTGGAACAACACGCATCTGAAGTACATGGATGTGGAACATCTCGATGATTCGATGATGGTCTATAGCGCCAGCACGTCTGATGCAGTGGTGCGGACATCCTGGCTTCCCCGTTTCCACATCCCGATACTCGGGGGCTGGCGCGAGTACGTCGTCCTCGAACCAGACGAGGACACCGAATGGCATGTGGGCTGGATCTCGGATCGGGTCGGCGTTTCCCGCCTCACTGTCCGCGGCCCGGTACGGATGCTCCTCGGTTCGGCGCATGTGATGTTCTTCGGCATCCGCGCGAAGGACGGGGTGCAGATCAGGATCCGCCAGAAAGCGATCGGACGCATCGGAGACGGCGGACCCTCCCGGAACCAGACGCTGCAGTGATTCGATATTCATTAGAAATGCCCGGCGATATAATCGTCGGGCTTTTTTCTTTTGAGGATACCAGTGTAAAAAAGACGCCCCCACTTGAAGCCGGGGGCGTCGATTCGTATCGGGAAGGATCACGTATTGAGCGATTGGTCGTACGCCTTGAAGTTCACAGCGACCAGCTGGGCGACCGCGTAGAGCTCCGGCGTTATGATTTCCGAAGGATCGCAATGCTCGGCGAGATGCGCTTCTCGATTCGCTTCGATAACCCTCAGGAACAGACCTAGGGTGCGCGGCGTGACGCTGAAATGGACCAGAGCGCTTTTCCGAGCACCGTCGAGAGCGGCGGCGGCTTCAGCGAGTTCGCTGGTCCACTGCGGATTCTTCGAAAGCTTCTCGACACCGGGACAGGCAAGCAGCTCCCCTGTGAGCCGGACCACCTTCTCCATCTTGTCTTCAATGTGCGTGCGGTAGCGACTATGCTCCATGAGATGGACCAGCGCGCTGCGTGTGTTGGTATAGATGTCTTCGAGGTCCATGTATTCCATGTCTTCGTCCCAAGCGACTTTCGTGACCGCCGTGCGCAATAAGCGCATGTGCATCTTGGCCGACGGTCTCATGAGGCGCGGGGCGCTCGCTGCGAGTGCTGATGATGTACTCATCGTTCTCTCCTCCTTGATGCAGGTGGTACTGATATTCTGAAAAGGATAATAGAACGAATATGTACATGTGTCAATATAGTACAGGCGCGTCCATCCGCCTTTCTCACGGCGACAATTCCCCATTAAAAGAGTAGAATCCGCGCGTATGAGAAGGTTCCTCGATCAGCCGGTGGGCAGGACGGCCGTTATCGCGACATCGGGCGCGACTGTCCTCCTATGGGCCCTCGTGTTCGTATGGATGAGCGGCTTCACGACGCAGGAGGGCGCAATGCCTGCGGCGGTCGTTACGGCGCTGCCGCAGGAAGAACCGGCAACGACCGCTCCCGCAGCTCCTCCCGTCGTCACGCCGGCGCCGCTTTTCCAATACATCGAAGTCCTCGACGGATGCGGGCCGTACTATGAAGGCACTTGCATCAACATGCGCTCCGGCCCCGGTGAGGAATTCCCCGTCGTCGCACGATTGCGCACCGGCATCGTCCTCAAAGTCGCGGCGACGGTGCTGTACAAAGGGCGCACGTGGTATGAGATCGCGCAGGACGGCGGGATCAAGTACCCCGAACGTATCACGAGCGATTGGTACGTAGCGGCGGAGGTCGTGCACGAGTTCCTGGATGACGGCGACCACCTGCTGCAGCCAGGCGGCGCCTCGACCACCAAGCGCGTCGTCGTCGATCACTCCGAGCAGATGCTCTCGGCCTATGACGGCGATACGCTGTTCATGCAGACCCCTATCTCCACCGGCCTCGAATTCACACCGACGCCGCGCGGCACGTTCACCGTATTCAGGATGACGCCGAGCCGCTACATGCAGGGCCCGATACCGGAAGTCAGCGATCAGTATTATGATCTCCCCGGCGTCCCATGGAATCTCTATTTCACGCATGAGGGCGCCGTCATCCACGGCGCGTACTGGCACGACCATTTCGGCGAGCCGTGGTCGCACGGATGCGTCAATCTCCCGCTCGATAAAGCGAAGCAATTATATCTGTGGGCGGATATCGGTACGAAAGTCATCGTGCAGGATTGACGTCTTCATGAAAAAAAGTTACGCCACGTTTTACGTATGGTTGGCAATGAGCAGCATCTGAAATACTGATGAAGCATGTTCCCTGCAGTGCCGCCGCAGATCGCATATCCGGATGCAGCAGCGTACACACGGCTTCTCGATATACATTCCCCCCTCGCGCTCGTCGATACGAAAAAGATCACAGCGAAAGAGATCGAGACGGTTCCCGTCGTCCCCTTCTATTCCCAATTCAAGGACATCGCCTCCGCGAAGTGGCAGAAAGTCGGCTGCGGCATCACCTCACTCGCGATGATCATCGAATACTACGATCCCCAGGACGTTTCCGTGAACAAGCTCCTGAACGAAGGCATCGCCGCCGGTGCGTATCTCAATAACGCAGGCTGGACCTATGCCGGCCTCATCAACGTATCCAAGAAATACGGCATGGCCGGAAGCTCGCATGATCTCGGGAAATCCGGCATGAGTGCCGCATATACGCAGCTCAAGGGATACCTCGAAGACGGCCCTGTCATCGTGTCGGTGCACTATAAGATGGATCCGAAGAGCACCATCCCGCACCTCGTCGTCGTGACGGGCATCGACGGCGACACGGTCTATTACAACGATCCAGCCGCGAAGGCAGGAGGCAAGTCGATCTCATCCTCTGATTTCAAGAAAGCGTGGAAGAAACGGTTCATCGTCGTGCGCCCGATGATCGCGACAAAAGCGAAGGCGAACACATGACGCATGACGAAAACGCCCCCATCGGGGCGTTTTCGTCAGGAATGATTCCCGGACTAGTCGTCGTCCGAATTCCCCCTTCCATTGTTGCCATTCTCACCCTTCTTGCCATTCTCCCCATTGCGGCCGCGGTCATCGCTGCGCATGTTGGTCGATGTCGCGATGTTCGGATTGCGCGGATGCGAATCTTCCGCATCCGGCGTACCGTCGTTATCGTCATCGGTGTCCTGTGAATTGATGGTGCCGTCGTGATCGGTATCCTCTTTTCCGCAATTCTCACGGAAGAATCCGCGGCTGAGAGGTCCGAAGAAGCCGGTCGAAAGAATGCCGGATTTGCGCTGGAATTTCATGAGCGCCTGTTGCGTCCTAGGGCCGAAGAAGCCTGTGATGAGATCCGACGTGAAGATGCTCGGATCGCTCGCGAGCGTGCTCTGGAGTTCCCTCACGTCATCACCTCGGTCGCCATGCCTGAGATCCCGGCCGAACGCGAAGCATCCTGGCGGGAATCCTGGAGTCGATGTCGCCGTACCTCCACCGCCATTACCGCCGCCCACGCTGTTCGCGATGAGCTGAAGGATCTGCGCCTGGAGCGCCTTTATCTGAACAAGAAGCGCCTGGATCTGTGCCGCGAGACCGCTCGGAGGGGTCGACGTCGCGTTCACGGTTACTGTCACGTTCGCGGTAGTCGTGCCGCCCGGATTGACGGCCGAGAGCGCATAGGTCGTCGTGACGCCCGGCGTCACGGTGACCGACGTGCCGGAAACAGCCCCGACGCCGTTATTGATGCTCGTCGTGCTCGCGTTCGAGACCGTCCACGACAATACGGAGCTCTGTCCGCTCGTGATGGATGAAGGGGTCGCGACGAACGTGCTGATCGTCGGCGCGGCTTGCGCGACGGTCGCGGAGCACGTCGTCGTTGCAACCGTCGAAGACGCGTCAGTCGCCTGAAGCGTCATCGAGTATGTCCCGAACGAGACCGCGATCGTCTGCGAGGTCGATGTGCTTCCGTTCCCCCACAAGAATGCGATCGGACTTACGCCGCCCGATGAAGAGGCCGTCCACGTGATGTTCGAAGCCGTCGGAGCGCCGACGCACGTCGCTGTTAATGCAGAAGCCGCGCCAGCAAAGACGAGTGATAGCATGAACGCTACGCTTGCCGCTGACGCGATGAAACTCTTTCTTAAGATCATGATGATGTCGATTTATTCCTAGTAAGACAATACCATTATACATGGTCCGCAGCTGCCCGAGGGCGGCTCTATAGGAAGACGGCTCCGGCACCGATCCATTACAGCGAATTATGGCCATAGTGGAGACGTCCCCGGCATCGGTCTCTGCACCTCTATCCTGGACAGCGAAGACAACCGCATCGGCATGATCCAGCCCAAGGGGATGTACACGGAAAGACCGCAGCTGGTGCCGTGGTCTTTCCGTTTGCGGCGATCCCGCAACTGACTATCAAGGCTACCTTACTGCGTCTTGAAGGTCGCAGGCCACGTGATTTGCGCGTTGCCTGAGGCATCCTTCGCGTAGATGACATAGTAGTACGTCGTGTTCGAAGCGAGGCCCGATACCGTGACATCCTGCGTCGTGCGCACGGAGCCATCGAATATCGCGCTGTTGCCGCTCACGGTGACGTCATTCATGCCGCTTTCGGTCATCGTCGGCCATGAAGTGCTGTAGAAGACCTTTCCGATGGCGAGCTCGCTGGTGTTCCAATGCACTTTGGCGGTGCTGGTACCGAAGGTAAGCGTGCTGCCGAAGATGATCGGTGCCGACGTGTCAGAGCCGCTTGCGCCGCCCATCTGAAGATTGATGGCAGCGAGCGTGATAGGGCCCACGCGGCCGACGGTCGCGATGCCGTTACGCGCCTGGAAGTTAGAGACGGCGGAGAACGTCAGCGGACCGAAGTATCCCGTGACGAGTCCCTGCGGATAGATCGTGATGTCGGTCGCGAGGAATGTCTGGAGCGACGAGACGTCGCTGCCGGTCATGCCCTGCTCAAGCTGACGCGTGAGCATGTCCGCAGATGCGGAGGAGGCGATGATAAGGACGGCTGCTGCGATGGACGCTGCGGCCAGGAAGCCGGTGCGCTGTGAGATGGTTATATTCATAGGAAGTTAGTGATCAAATAATGGAGGATGTGGTGCCTTGCGGCTGCCGATGCCGGCGCAATGCGATTCCTGACGTCCCCCTCTCGAGAAGCCTTCCTCTGCGGGTGACGCTGTCACTGCAGTCGACTCAGGGGGCTACGAGTCTGATTAGGGAACGTCGTGGTCAGAAACTGAAACTTTTGGACTCCTCATGAAGTATAGTCATCCCTCATGACGCGCAGATGAAGAGCGCGCCCTATCGGCGGCTATAGCATGTTGCCCTTGCGAGAGAGCAAGAATCGGGTCGACTGCCCTGTTCCTCTTCGTATCATTAGGGCATTATCCTCATACGGAGATATGAAAGATGCGCAACATGAATTCGACGCCATAAAGGACGCCATCGGCTACATCGAGAGTGATTTCCGATCGCAGCCGGATCTTGAGACTATAGCTACGCGCCTGAAGATGAGCCCCTTCCATTTCCAGCGGCTCTTTACGAAATGGGCCGGGACAAGCCCGAAGAAATTCCTGCAGTACGTGAGCCTCGGACACGCAAAGAAGCTGCTTACGGAAGATAGCGCATCGCTTCTGAAAGCCGCGCACAAGACGGGCCTCTCCGGCACGAGCCGATTGCACGATCTCTTCGTCTCGATCGAAGGCATGACGCCGGGGGAATATAAGAGAGGCGGCGAGAATCTCACCATCAATTATTCTTTTGCCGACAGCCCGTTCGGCCGCATCCTCATCGCCTCGACAACGAAAGGCATCGCGCATATAGCGTTCGCCGACGACGAGAAGGAAGTGTTGAAGGATCTGCACGAAAAGTTTCCGAACGCGGCATTCACGCAGAAATCCGATTCTCTCCAGAAGAGCGCCCTGTCGATCTTCTCGCGCGGCAAGAAGCTCGACGGCATCAAGCTCCACCTCAAGGGCACCCCCTTCCAGTTGAAAGTCTGGGAAGCGCTTCTGCGCATCCCCGCAGGCCATCTCTCGACGTACAGCGCCGTCGCGTTGCGCATCAAGCGTCCGAACGCGCAGCGCGCCGTCGGCACCGCCGTCGGCCGGAACCCGGTCGCCTTCCTCATCCCCTGCCACCGCGTCATCAGATCCACCGGCGTCTTCGGTAACTACCATTGGGGCTCCGGTCGCAAGAAGGCCATGATCGGCTGGGAAGCGGCACGTTCTGACAGTAATTGACACTCGTACAAAACAAGATGGCCAGCGGTCGTATCCGCTGGCCATCCTACGCTATTTACACGGGTTTTCCGCTATCACGCGTTTGTCGCTGCTATGCTGCGAAGTGCCGTCACTATAATTGATGAGCGTCGGCCGCTCGACGACAGTCACTTCGTGCGAGCCGCTGCAGAACGCCGAGAACCTGAATCCGCAGCTGAATTCGCCTTCCCAATCAAGCCCGCATTTGTAGCAAAAGCCGGGCTTCGAGCAGGATCGGGATTCGGCGTACGTTCTCGCTTCCCCCATCGGTTCGACGCTGGTGACTTCGGGTCCGCATGCGGCAAGCATGAGGCACGCTGCGATGATCGGAGAAAACTGCCGAAACGCCTTCTGCGCTTTCATGGCGGTGATTCCTTATGTGTGTTGTAACTGTAAAAATAATGACGTGTATTCGTCGTAAAGTCAATTCCGCCAGGAGATCGTCGAGATCGAGTGATTCGGATCGCATCACGATTATCCTCTCCGTCACCTCGAATCCGAGGATATCACGATAGGACGTGAGCGACCGCTCCAGATCCGTGACATGCAGATGCACGTGCCCTATCTTCGTTTCCCGATGGACTGCCATGAGGGTATTGTATTCGAGATGCATATCAAGGTGCATATCAAGGTGACACCTTGATATCGCTGTTCGGAAATAATCTCGCTGCGGCGGCCGCTGCTATACTCATGCGGTGGCACCGCATATCACGCCGGGAATGCGCCGATTCCTCAGATATTCGCTCGTCGGGTTCGGGACCTTCCTCTTCGATCTTTCGCTCCTTTTCATGGCGACCAGCGCGGGCGTCCCGTATTTCCTGGCGACGCCGGTCACGTTCCTCATCGCGGTCAGCATCAATTACGCCATCAGCCGTCATTACGTATTCAAAGGGACGGAACGGCCGATAAGCCACGGCTATATGTATTTCGCCAGTATCGCGTTTCTGGGTGCTATCGTGACTACGACGCTGGTCGTCGCTCTCGTGCAGTATCTCGCGCTCCATTACGTCCTCGCGCGTATCATCGTCGCAGGCATCATCGGGATAGCGGGCTATCTATTCAACCTCCATTTCAATTTCAAAGTCGCCGGCAAGCATCCCTGATGCGTACCGGGATCCCCTAGCGCGAACGGTGGATATACGCGAGGCCGATGAGGAGCGCGAACGCGGAAAGCGTAAGCGCCTCCAGTTCGTTGCCGCCGAGGAACGTGAAATTCTGATTCACCGACCAGCGGACATACGTCTGCGCGAGGACTAATCCGAAAACGACGATGATCGCGAGCACCGCGACTATCGATGTGAACTTGGACAGTGTTTTTTCATTCATGCACTCTAGGATATCACGCAAACGGCCGCCCTTCAGGGCGGCCTGTGCATTAGAAAGATCGAACGCGGATTACTTGGAAGCGAGCGCCCCCCGCACCATGAGCGCGAGTTCCGACTGCGTCTCGGGGATGTCTTTGACGGGAATGCGTCCGACGACACGCGCTTTCACCGTACAGATGCCGAGCGCACGCGCGGGATTGGTCGCCTTTCTGGGCTGACCGTTGACGCCGATCATGACGGTGTCTTCCGCATCGAGGACGATGTCGATCTTGTTGCGCATGCGCTCATGCATGGTGTCCGCGATGACGCGATACCCGATGAGATGCGCGACGGAGCCGAATCCGCATGAATTCGACTTGGCCGGGGATTCGATGGCGATGATCGTGCCAAACGGCAGATCGCTGGCGAGATCGCGCGAACGCGCTGCAATGACCTCGGGATTCGTCCACGCGCCGGAGGCGGTGACCATAGGATTGCTATCGGTCTGCTCGGGAACGGCGTTATACGCCGTAAGCTTTACGGTGAGAGTCTTCTCTGGCACGGAAATGGCAGCCGGGACGGCTACGGGCGTAGTCGTCGCGGCGATGCCGAGACCCGACCAAACAAAAAAGCCCGTTAGGGCTATTGAGACGATGTCTGTCATAAAGCAAGGCAAAAGAGCCTTACGTAGAGCGATGGTAACACTATTTGGCCTTCATGTCAATGGATGATTTTTGGGCATCTGCGGCCGTGAAAGTGCTATCCTTCGCCCATGAAAAAGCTCCCTTCCCTCTTCCAGCCCAAGGATTTCAAGCTCCGGGTAAAGCGCTCCCGCAGCGGCTGCGGTCTTTTCGCTGGGAGAATAATCCCCAAAGGCGTCTGCATCATCGAATACACCGGCCGCCCTGCAAGCAAGCGTCAGATCGAGGAAGACCGTGGCAAATACCTCTTCTGGACGAGCTCGAAGACCATGATCGACGGCAACATCCCATCCAACGCCGCTCGCTTCATCAATCACTCCTGCGCGCCGAACTGCGAGATCGATATCCGGGATAAACGCGTCTTCGTCTTCTCGAAGCGCCGCATCAAGCCCGGAGAAGAACTCGATTACGACTACGACACCGAATATTTCGAACGGCACATCCGCCCCATCGGCTGCACGTGCGCCAAGTGCACGTCGAAGGCGAAAATTGTCATGAAGCACCGCACAGCATAGAATGCGCGCCATGGATACGAAAAAGGACTTCATGCGGCTGCGAGGACGATTGAAAGAGATGCTCCAGTTGCGTTCGGCGATCGCGCTGGCATCGTGGGATCAGGAAGTGTACATGCCTCCAGCTGCTGCCGAATCCCGCGCGGCAATGATGGCGTATCTGAGCGGCGAGTACCATCAGAAACTGCTTACGCTCGACGAGGACGGATTGCTCAGCGCGCTCGATACCGCTCGTACCAAGAACACCTTGAAACCAAAGGAGGCGGCGATCATACGCGAACTCGTGCGCGATCACACGCTCGCGATGAAGCTGCCGATGCCGTTCGTCGTCGAGTTCGCGGAAGTCACGTCGCGAGCCCAGCATGTCTGGCGGGAGGCGAAGGGGAAGAACGACTTCGCGCTCTTCCGCCCATGGCTCGAGAGGATCGTGAAGCTCTCGCGCGAGAAGGCGAAGCTCCTCGGCGGGGCAAAGCCGTACGACACCCTCATCGATATCTACGAGCCCGGCGCGACTTCCGACGAGCTTTCGATCACCTTCGAGGAACTCAAAGCCGGGCTCGTGCCGCTCGTCGCAAAGATCCGGGACAGCCGGATGAGACCGGCGAAGGCGCCGAAAGGCACGTTCCCCGTCGCCGATCAGAAGCGGTTCTTGGATTTCATCTGTGCCCGCGTCGGCTTCGACACGGACTCCGGCCGCCTCGATACCGCTACGCACCCGTTCGAGAACGCCATCGGCCCGTCGGATGTCCGCATCACGACACGCTATAGCGAGACCGACCTCTGGCAATCGATAGGTTCGGTCATCCACGAGCTCGGCCATGCGATGTACGAACAAGGCCTTCCGGCGGAGGAAGCCGGCACGCCGCTTTGCGAAGCCGTCTCGCTGGCCGTGCATGAATCCCAGTCGCGCTTCTGGGAGAACATGGTGGGGCGCGACAAGGACACGTGGCGATTCTTCTATCCCGAATTGAAGAGACGATTCCCACAGAACTTCAAGGATTACGGTCCCGATGAATGGCATCGCTATCTCCATGTGGTGAAGCCGAGCCTCATCCGCACCGAATCCGACGAGGTGACCTACAACCTCCATATCATCCTCCGATTCGAGCTGGAGAAAGAACTCATCGAAGGCACGATACGCGTGAAGGACCTCCCTGAGATCTGGGATCAGAAGATGCAGGAATATCTCGGCGTGAAAGTGCCGGACGATGCGCACGGCGTCCTCCAGGATGTGCACTGGTCCGCCGGGCTTATCGGCTACTTCCCCACGTATACGCTCGGCAATCTCTATTCCGCGCAGCTCAACGATGCGATCCGTCGCGATATGCCCGATTTCGATACGAAGCTCTCGAAGGGAGAATTCCTGCCGATCCGCGACTGGCTTCGCGAGAAAATTCACCGACATGGCCGCTTCTATAGCGCGGGCGAACTCATGCGCCGCGCGACGGGTTCATCGCTCTCGGTACAGCTATTCCTCACATATCTGAACGATACCTATTCGAAGCTCTACGACTTCTAACGCGAAGCCGCCCGGAAGGGCGGCTTCGTTCGAATGGCATTTGTTCTTCGTTCTTAGGCGCGATCAGTACCAGCTCCCTGTCCACGGATCGTAGATGTACTGGTTGGGATTCGAGCCGCAGAGCGCGCGGCCGTCGTAATCAGGGAACGTACAGAGCTGTCCGCCGATCCATGGTACCGAATCCCCTGTCGGATATCCGCTGGAATACGGAACCTGCTGGCCGTATGGCTGATATGAACTGCCGTAGCCCGGATACTGCGAATAACCGTACTGAGGATACGAATTGTATTGCGGATAACCGTATTGCTGCTGCGGGTAGTACTGCTGCTGCGGATACTGATACTGGCCGTACTGAGGCTGATACTGATTGATCGGCGTGTTGTTATAGACGTACTGATTCTGCTGCTGTCCGTAGTTATACTGGTTCTGAGGCATCGCGTATCCGTATTGGTTCTGCTGCGGCGCGTAACCGTATTGATTCTGCATGCCATAGCCGTACTGACTCTGATACGGATTCTGATTATTCTGGACCGGAGAAGCCGCATACGCATACATCGGCTGGTAGTACATCTGGGAATTCGGCGCGGGGGTATTGTAGAAAGCGCCGTAGTCCACATACGCCTGAGCAGCCGTCGGGAGCATGAAGGCGAACATAGTGAAAATGGCTCCGAGGACCACGGATACGGAGGAGAGGCCAAGGGCGGGATTCATAATTGAAAAGGGTGAGATTAAGGCTAAGGCCCGGATGAAGGTGCTTCCGGCGTTGCACATCAATAACACGAAATAGAAGGCTGAGCAAGGGTCGTTCGGAGAACAGAGGGTTGACAGGAAAGACGGTATATGCTACCTTTATCGAATCAATTTCAGAGCTGATCCAGAGAAGTGAGGATCGAGCTTCCACTCCAGCCACCTGCACTTGATACTTACAAATCGAATTCTTTCATTTGCAATCATATGCAGACAGGAACAATCGCCCGCCTCACCGATAAGGGTTTCGGGTTCATCAAGCGCGATGGGGAGGAGAAGGATCTCTTCTTCCACTCCAACGAGCTCGTCGGCGTCTCGTTCGACGAACTCCGCGAAGGTGACAAATTGACTTTCGAAGTCGCTGAGAGCCCGAAGGGCCCGAATGCGGTCAAGGTCAGCCGCGCGTAAGACCCGCGGACAGGAAAAAGCGCCCGCAAGGGCGCTTTTTGCTTTGCCTTACCGGCTCTGCATGAGCGTCGCCAGCACCTTAGTAAGCTCGACGATCTGCGCTTGCAGGCGCATCACCTCGTCCTGCTGCTCCGGCCGATAGGGTGGCGAGGAGGTCGCCGCGAAGTTGATCGGCGGGATGAGCGACAGATCCTGCGGCGTCGCGAGAAGTGCCGCGCGGGTGCGTGCACCGAAGTAGCCGTACCCGGTCGAACGCTCGTCGCCGTCGCAGACGATTCCCTTCGCGCATTGAAACTTCATCACGGCGGCGCGCGTGAGCGCGCCGAATCTCGTCGTCTCGTTTCCTGGAGAACCAGGACCGCTTTCTATGATGGTGAATCCCGCGCCATTGAGGAACCGCTGGAGAGTCTGCACCTCCGCGTTTTCCATGCCCATCGAAAGATTGCTCGTGAACGGCGGTATGATCTGGTTCACGATCATCGGCGCATCGCCGAGCGGATTCGGATTGGCGGTGACGATCCGCGGTGTGGCTGAGGCGAGCGCCATCCCTTCCCAGCATGATGCGGACGAATCCCACGGCGTCGTCCCCTCCTTTTCATAGAGATGCTGCGCATACGCGAGATTGCCGTCGAGAGAATAGATATCCATGCCGCGCTCCTTCGCATAATCGGCATGCACGTCTTCGTGTATCTGGAAGACGCCGATCATGGACCCTCCCATGCCGCCATGGAGCGCTCCGCTTGCGCCGAACTGCCTGAACTCGGACTCGCACTTGGCGATATTCGCCATGACCGGCACGTCGGCGAAATATGCGCGTACGCGCGCCTCGACATCATCGTTCGATTGCGCGAAAGAAAGAAGCGGGGCCAGAAGCAAAAGAGCGGCTGAAAAGCCGATCGCGACGGTAGGCCCCCGAGCACCCATCCCTACACTCTATACAGTCCCGCTGCGAAGGTCAAAACGATATGCACACTTGATGAAGATTGACTGGGGCGAAGCCGGGTGATTGTATGTCCGGAGAAACGGCGATGGAGAGAGTCATGCATATCATCCGCCCATGGGCGCTGACGACTGCGGAGATCCTGTATCATCTTCCGGATCACCCACTCATCCTACAGGGATACATCTGGCAGGAGCTCGATCTCCCGCCGGATCTGCCGAAGCTGCACGAATTCCTTTCATTCTGGCAATCGAAGCTCGACGGGAAATTGCACTGCGTCCGATACGATTGGTGCCCCGTAGCCGAAGCGCGCTATCGCTCGACGGTCTGCAGCATGCATCTGCATTGAATTATCCGCCCGATGAGTCTCATACTCATCGGGCGGCTTGCACGTACATATGCGCATGAAAGCGATGTGCATCGATTCGTCATAAAAGAACCCCCGCGGCCATGCGACCGCGGGGGCTATCAACGTACACAGCGATTCAGTCCATCGGCTCGCACACGCTGTACTTGTTCGGCTCTTCGCCGGGAGGACAACCGTGCGGGGGACGGTCGGCACCACTGTTTCCGTTCTTGATGTCGGGAAGCGTAGCGCGCTTTTTGCGCCGAGTCTCCGCATAGCACGTCGAGCACCCGGAGGCGCGGCTGGATGCCATACCGCCGACGACGACGATCGCCAGCCCGCCGAAACCGCCGCCTGCCTTGACCGAAGTCTGCTGGCTTTGGTGCTGATGCTGGTCGACATTGATCGACCCTCCTCCTTTATCGCCGTGATCACCCGACTCGTGGCCGGCGTGGTCTCCATGATCGCCGGATGTATCACCGTGATCGTGCAAGATCCCGCCACCATGGTCATGCAGGATGGCGCCGCTACGGTGATCGTGTAGGACCCCTTCACCGTGATCGTGGAGCAGGCTTGCGCTGCCGTGATCGTGAAGGACTCCGCCTCCATGGTCATGCAGCAGACCGACGCCGCCATGGTCATGGAAGATTCCACCGCCATGGTCATGCAAGAAAGCATTGGTATCGTGATCATGGAGGATCCCGCCGCCGTGATCATCGAAGAGGGCGCTGCTGGTATGGTCGTGGAGGATCCCGCCTCCATGATCGTGCAGCAGGTTGCCGCCATGGTCTTGGAAGAAATCACCGCTCTGGTGATCGTGGAGGATCCCGCCGCCGTGATCGTGGAGAGCTCCTCCGTCTCCGCCGGCGATTGCGGAATCGCAGATGATCGGCAGCGAGAGCAGTAGCATTGCCATCGCCGCCGCCAACAATCCTGTTCGCTTCATGATGTTCCTCTTTTTCTCAAAGAACCGGCCTTCTTGCGAAAGCCAGCCTGCAGGCGGAAACCTGCAGGACGACGTTCACAAGGAGGGAAGAACAGACATCTCTCTCTACCACAGATTTGCGGTCTTTGCAAGAACAGCGTAATGGTTCAATAGCTTGTGAACACCTCACGTATTCTTGAGGCATGTACATACTCAATCCTCACATGCCCCGCA
>Ga0155055_147_pt1 | contig 58199 bp, 72 predicted proteins | sample RifCSPhighO2_01_FD_106023 | JGI IMG/M metagenome (GOLD analysis project Ga0155055, IMG submission 106023) | Candidatus Kaiserbacteria bacterium RIFCSPHIGHO2_01_FULL_56_24 | reverse complement strand
GATGGTCTGATGAAGAATTTTAATCTTAGGAAATTCAGGATCAGGATAACCAAAGCGTTTTCTTATTTCAGCATTTGTAATTCCCTCAGGACTCTTGGTAAACAAAGTCATCATAGAAAGAGTATTGAATCTCTGAGATTTCAATTCCATTACTCCAAAGTCTGGCAGAGCAATATTGTTTTCCGTAATGCCAAGATAGTCCTCTAGAGTTTTGCCTATTCCAGTATTGTGACTGCGATTAGACTTAATCCACCCTTTTTTCGAGAGTTCTTGAAGTGCTTTCTTAATTTGGGTTAATGTTCGTTTTTGCATATTACTTTTGTCCAAGAACCATTATTCTACCTCGGTTCGAACTTGGGCTTCAGGCGGAGAGGGAGGGATTCGGCCACAAGTATTGCATTTGCGGCGGCAAATGCAATCTCGCGGCCCCGACTCAGCGCCGTCGCGCTTCCGGCTTTCGAATTGGATTCGGTCAAGCGCTCGCTTTGTCGCCGTCGCGACAAAACTCCGCCTGACCACGCTCGCGCGACCCGTTCTGCTGAACGGGTGCCCGCGCTCCCCTTCGAATCCCTCCCTCCCCTGCAAAAAAATAGTCGCCCACGACATGTCGTGGGCTTCTTATTTTTGCGGAGAGGGAGGGATTCGAACCCTCGGAACCCTTTCGAGTTCAACACATTAGCAGTGTGCTCCATTCGACCGCTCTGGCACCTCTCCTGTGTCCGCTACCCTATCATAAAAAGCCCGATTTTTATACCTGAACCTCCCCGCGACAGCCGACCAAAGACCCCCTATAATGCCCGGATGAACAAAATCTTTCTCGGCCTCCTCATCTTCGTTCCCCTCGCGCTGGCGGCTCGGTTCCTCCACGCTTCCCCTGTCGTCATCTTCTTCCTCGCGGCCCTCGCCATCGTCCCTCTGGCGAAATATATCGGCGAATCGACGGAGCATCTCGCGACGCACACGAGCCCGGCATTCGGCGGATTCCTCAATGCCACCTTCGGCAATGCGACGGAGCTTATCATTGCGCTCTTCGCGCTCAATGCGGGACTCATCGCCGTCGTCCAGGCATCGCTCACCGGTTCCATCATCGCGAACCTCCTCCTCGTCGGCGGGATGGCGATGTTCTTCGGCGGCTGGAAGCGCGACAAGCAGAACTTCAATCGCACGGGGATCCTCGCGACGTCGATCACACTCCTCCTTTCCGTCGTCGCGCTCGTCATCCCCGCGATATTCCTCCAGACGGCCCCCGGCGTCTCTCAGGCGACGATCGAGGACCTGAGCATCGTGGTCTCCATCGCGATGATCTTCTCGTATCTCGCGAGCATCTATTTCGCACTGCGCACGCATAAGCATCTGTATTACGAAGAGGAGTCGACGAAGCCGCATTGGACGGTCCGCCGAAGCGTCATCGTCCTTCTGGGCGCGACCGCCATCGTCGCGTGGATGTCGGAAATACTCGTGGGTGCCATCGAGCCTCTCATCGTGACCTTGGGCTGGACGGAGCTCTTCATCGGTGTCATCGTCGTTGCCATCATCGGCAACGCCGCGGAACACGCCTCCGCGATCACCGTCGCCATGAAGAACCGCATGGATCTCGCGCTCCAGATCTGCATGGGTTCCGCCGCGCAGATCGCGATGTTCGTCGCCCCGCTCCTCGTCCTCCTCAGCCTCCTTTTCAAGGAACAGATGAGTCTCGTCTTCAATATGTTCGAAGTCGTCGCGGTCGTCCTTTCCATCTTCATCGCGAATCTCGCGACGCAGGACGGCGAGAGCAATTGGCTCGAAGGCCTGCAGCTCTTGGTCGCCTATTTCATCATCGCGGTCGCGTTCTTCTTGCACCCGTAGCCTAGATGTTTCCTGTTTCAGGTTCCTGCGTCTTCATCTCATGCGAGATGACTCGGCCGTCTTCGATCCGATAGATGCGCGCCTCTGCGATGCCGATCTCAAGCCGTGCCACTTCATCTTCGGAAAGATCCTCGAGATGCTTCATGAGCGCACGCAACGAGTTGCCATGCGCCACGATGAGGACGTTCTTCCCTGCGGCAAGCTCCGGCGCGATGACGCTCTCATAGAGCGGCACGACGCGCGCATGGACGTCCTTGAGCGTCTCTCCTTCCGGGATGGGATGGTCCCAGCCGCGTCGCATCTTCCTGAAGGCGTCCTCGCCGATCTCATCGCGCACGTCCCATTTATTCCTGCCGGTATAGATGCCGTAATCGCGCTCGTTGAGGGCTTCATGCGCGTGGGTCGGCAGATGCGTCAGTCCCAGCCGCTCCTTGAGCATCCGCATCGTCTCCTGCGCGCGACGGAGCATCGAGGTGTGCGTCGCGTGAATCTCGTGCGGCGGCATCTGCTTCGCGAGCATGCTCACTTCCGCTTCGGCATGATCGGAAAGGCCGACATCATGCCAGCCTGTCCAGATGCCTTTCGCATTCCACTCCGATCTGGCGTGGCGCACCAGGATGAGATACGCCATGCCTAGAAGACCTTCTGGATGAGCCACGAGATGAGCGAGAGGACGATCGAGCCGAGGAGCGCCGGGAAGAATCCCGCGACGTCGAATCCCGGTACGACAAGCTCCATCGCCCAGAAGAGGAGCGCGTTCAGTATGAACGAGAACAGGCCCAGCGTGATGATGGTGATCGGCAGCGAGAGGAGCTGCAGGACGGGCCGGATCACCATCGTGATCACCGACCAGACGATGGCGACGATGAGCATCGTCATCCATCCCCCCGTCACGGTGATACCCGGCACGAGATTGACGGTGAGGTAGACCGCGACGGCTATCGCAAGGAAACGGACGAGGAAATGCATCTGTGCATAGTAATCATCTCTTTTTGAATGTGCAAGGAAAAAGCCCCGCGCAACTCGGGGCTTTTTCTATACGTCGTATTATACAGCCTCTTCTTCGCTTTCCCCCTCGATCTCCACTTCGTCCTCATCGGTCTCATCCAGCAGGTTGTCGATCGCATCGGGGTTCAATTCCTTATCATCGTCATCAGCCATCATACAGAACGTGATTTATCTTTTTAACACCGCTATCGTACCCACGCGGCGCACAGTTGCCAAGTCGTCATCCCCCGAAAACCTGTGTATAACTCGACATCGCTCGCGCGCGACGGCATACCCGATACAATGCGGCTATGCCCGGTAGGATAATTTCGAATTGCCTTGGCCGGTGCAGAGTCATCTTTATCGATACGGCTTACCGTACGCTGTTTCTGTCTCGCACGAGATAAGAACAGCGGCAGGTAGGATTCGAAATTATACTGACCGGGTATGCATCCAGACGATTTCCTCGCCAAACACTTTCGCCTCATGGCGCCGCAGCTCTCGGCGCTGAGGCGTCTCGGCATCCTCACGGTGCGCGATCTCCTCTACCATTTCCCCTCGCGCCATGAGCGCGCCGGCGCCTCGACCTCGACGACGACGCTCATCCCCGGCACGAAGGTGACGCTCATCGGTTCGCTCTCGAAACTGCAAGCGAAGAAACTCTGGAAAAGCCGTCGCGCAGTGACGGAAGGCTGGTTCACCGATTCGAGCGGAAAGGTGAAAGTGATGTGGTTCAATCAGCCGTACATGGCGAAGATGGCGCCGCAGGAGGTGCCGGTGAAGCTCTCCGGTACGGTAGGCGGCTCCGCCGAGAAACCCTACATCACGAATCCTGAAGTCGTCGCCGTGACAGGCACCGACCTTCTGGAAGGCATGTTCAAGGAAGGCCCTGAGGAGCAGTCGCATCTGGAGATCTTCCCCGTCTATCCGGAGAGCCGCGGCATCACGTCGAAATGGTTCTATCACGCGCTGAAGCGTCTCTTCGAGGCGAAAGTCCACGAACGGGTCAAGGACCCGATCCCGCTTGATATCCGCGAACGCTATCATCTTCCCGATCTCGCGACGGCGCTCATTTGGATCCATGCGCCGGAAGAAGAGAAGCATGCAGTTGCCGCGAAAAAAAGATTCTCGTTCGAGGAGATATTCTCCATCCAAGTAGCGCGCGCGAAGGAACGCGCGGAGAACATCGCGCTGCCGTCGTTCCATATCACGGATGCCGCAGCACATGTCGAGCGATTCCTCTCGACAGTCCCCTTCCCTCCGACGAACGCGCAACGGCGCGCCATCGCGGATATCCTGCGCGATTTCGCTCAACCCCACCCGATGGCGCGCCTCCTCGAAGGCGACGTGGGCTCCGGCAAGACGCTTGTCGCCGCGGCGAGCGCATATGCTGTCGTACACTCGAGACCGCCGGGGAGAACATCGGGCACGCTCCAGGTCGCGTATATGGCGCCGACGGAAATACTCGCGGGACAGCACTTCCTATCATTCATCGAATACTTCAAGGATCTCCCTATCAATATCGCGCTCATGACCGGTTCGGGCTGCAAGAAATTCCCTTCCAAGGTAGGCAAAGGCAAGGCGACCGATATCTCCCGCACACAGCTCCTCAAATGGATCAAGAGCGGAGAGATCGCGATGCTCGTCGGCACGCATGCGCTCATCCAGAAGAAAGTCGAATTCCAGCATCTCGCGTTCACGATCGTCGATGAGCAGCATCGCTTCGGCACGCGGCAACGCCGGGAACTCGCGCATAAAGGCGACGCCATGCCGCATTTCCTCTCCATGACGGCGACTCCCATACCGCGCACGCTCGCGCTCACCATCTACGGCGACCTCGACCTCTCCATACTCGACGAGCTGCCGCCGGGGCGCGCGAAGATAACGACGGAGATCGTGACGCCGAAAGCGCGGGCTTCCGCCTACGAGAGGATGCGCGCGGAACTTCAGAAAGGCCGTCAAGCATACGTCATCTGTCCGCGCATCAACGAGCCGGATCCCGCGAAGATGAATGCGCTCCAGGCAAAGAGCGCGAAAGCAGAAGCGGCACGCCTCCAGAAAGACATCTTCCCCGAATACGAGGTCGGACTCCTTCATGGCGGCATGCCCGCCAAAGGCGGGTCCGCCTCCGGCGGAAAGCCGAATAAAGAAGATGTTATGAAGGATTTCGCTGAAGGGAAAATTCAAGTGCTCGTAGCGACATCCGTCGTCGAGGTCGGCATCAATGTGCCGAACGCGACCGTCATCATGATCGAAGGCGCAGAGCGATTCGGACTCGCGCAACTGCATCAGCTGCGCGGCCGCGTGCAGCGCTCATCGCATCCGCCTCTCTGTTTCCTGCTTCCCGAATCGAAAGGCGAGATGGCGATGAGGCGCTTGAAGGCGCTCGAGAAGAGCGATGATGGATTCAAATTAGCCGAAGCCGATCTTGAGACCCGGGGTGCCGGAGATCTCTATGGCTCTCGCCAATGGGGCATGTCGGATCTGGGGATGGAGGCGCTGCAGAACGCGCGGCTCATCCGCGCCGCGCGCGACGAAGCGGCTGCGCTTGTCGGAAATGATCCGACATTGCGCGGACACCCCGCGCTTCTTAGGCGCGTAGAAAACGCGGGTGCATCGCTGCATCGCGAGTAACCTGCGCGATTCCTTCAAACCCTATTGGACGATAGTGATTCCCGCCGTATCAGTGAAGTTAAGCGAGGAGCCTCGCTTAAGGACGATGGTATAGGCGCCCGCGCTCGGATACGTGTGCGTGAGATCCTTGCTCACTGCGCTCGCGGAGCATGATCCTTCGGCCTGGCTCGCGTGTGCGGTGCCGTCTCCCCAATCGAGATCATAACGAGAGCATGTGGACGAGAGATCGAAGAGCGCTCGCGCGGCCAGAGGATTGCCGTTGATACCGCCTGAGACGGAGAACGATCCGCCGGAAGTCGAGACGCTGCCTCCTGCATTGATCGAGACGCCTCCGACATTGACCGCAGGATTGCCGCGATAGAGGCGCGCCGTGAAGGTACCGCTCGTCGAATAGGTGTGCGGGACGCTGAAGTTGGTGGCGGTGCATCCCGCGATCGAGATGCTGGCGCTCTGCCCGTCGCCGAAGTTGATGCTATACGGGCCGGCGTTGCACTGTGCGTTCGCGTTCACGAGTCCGGAGAACGAGACGGTGAGCGGGGACGCGCCGGACGTCGGCGAACCGGAGAACGAGTCGGAGACCGTCGAGGCGCTGTTCCCTTGCGAGACGGAGACCGTCGCCGAGACCTGGTGCGTGCCTGCGCGCAAGAGGACTTGGTACGTGCCGGCGGCGGCATAGGTATGCGCGAATACCTGCTGCACCTCGTTGCAGCCGCCGGCCGGGACCGACAGGCTGGCAGGCGTCGTGCCATCGCCGAAATCGATCTGATACGTCGCCGCGCCGCAGACATGGGCGGTATTGATCGTGGCTTCGACAGAAACCGGCAGCGGGGACGCGCCGCTCGTAGGCATCACCTTGATGAACCCGCTCACCTGCGACGTGGTCACACCCCCGCCGGAGCCCACACCTCCATCCGGACACTGCAGCGAGAGGATGGCGGCGGTACGCGGTCCGGTGACGCCGTAACCCGTCGAGGCCGGGTCGCCGTCGCAGACGATCTTGTATTTGCATTGGAATCGTTTGACCGCCGCTTCCGTGAGGGGCCCGTAGTAGCCGGAGATATTCGCTTCCGGATAGACGTTTGGGTCGCTGGCGAGGAATTGCTGGAGGCGTGTGACATCTGCACCTGAGCTTCCCATCTTGAGGACGCGGCCGATGCGCGGACACGAACCTGCAGGTGCAGGGCTCGTCATGGTGCCGCTCGAGCCCGAGCCGGTGACGCTTGTCCCGCTCTGCCCCCCGATCTGCGTCTGGAGCGCCTGGATCTTCGCCATGAGATCGTTGATCTGCGCACGGAGCTCGTCGGCAGTGAGTGCGCTGGCCGCGATAGGAAAGAAAAGGAGCGCTGCGAGAGCGACACCTTTGATCGAACGTTGCATGCGGTCATTGTCCCACGGACAGGGCGCCACGCAAGCGCTAATTCACACGGAGCGCCATCGAGAGCGCGGCAACTGCCGCTTCGATCCCCTTGTTGGCCTTCCCTCTCGAGCGCGCCTTCGCTTGCGCGAGATTATTAGGCGTGATCACGCCGAAGCCGATCGGCACGCCGGTATCGAGCATGAGAGACATGAGGCCGTGCGAGACCGCGTGGGAGATGTATTCATCGTGCTTGGTCTCCCCTTTGATGACGCATCCGAGCGCAATGACGGCGTCTACCTTTTTCTTCATGATGAGATGCGACGCGGCAAGCGGGAGTTCGAAACTCCCCGGCACGTGCATGATCGAGATGGCACGCTCTGATACTTTCCACTCACGGAGCGTCTCGAGCGCTGCGGCAAGCATCGGTCCCGTGATGTCGCTATTGAATTCCGAAACGACGACTCCCACCTTCAGACGCGATGCGTCTCCCGCGGTCGTCTTTTTCGCATAGTGTTTGCGTTGCATGGAAGGTACCCTACCACTCTCCCCGCAGTGCCGCCAGATGCCGCGCGATGAGGTCCGTCTCGATGTTCACCCGCGAACCTTTCGTGAGTCTGCCGAGGTTCGTATGAAGGAGCGTATGAGGGATGAGGGCGACCGTGAACGAATCGCCCGTCCGCGCAGCAAGCGTGAGGCTCGTGCCTTGTACTGTGATCGAGCCTTTCGGCGCGATGTAGCGCATGAGCGTACGAGGAACCTTGATCGTAAGCTCCTTCGATCCGCCCCGTTTCTTCACCGATGTCACGATACCGACCCCGTCCACATGACCTTGCACGATATGCCCCTCGATGCGATCCCCCACCTTGAGCGATCGTTCGAGGTTGACGATCGCTCCCTTCGCGAGATCTCGCGCAACAGAGACGCGGAGCGTCTCCGGCATATACGTCACGCTGAAAGACTTCGGCCGTATCGCTTCGACGGTCGAACAGATCCCGTCGATTGATATGCTCTGCCCTTTCGTGAGTTTCCATGCGCTCGATCGCTCGATACTCACGCGCATCCCCTGCTTCTTTTCGATAGCGATGATGCGCGCCTGCGCTTCTATGATTCCTGTGAACATATCTATATGAAATACGCACGCACGGCTTCGATATCGCCCGCTATCACACGCTTCAATTCTTCGTCATCCGAAAAATGCGCGCCCTCGCGGATCTTCTGCTTAAGCTCGATCATGACCGGAAGACCATAGAGATCGTCCTCGAAATCCAGGATGTGAGCTTCGAGAAGCTTCCGGCTCGTATCCGCATACGCCGCCGCGTGATACTCCGAACCCTTGATGGTAACGGTCGCGGCATAGATGCCGGAAAGCGAGTCGTCTTCAAGAGGTATGTTAATGGTCGGGAACCCGAGTTTTTTCCCTTTCCCTTCCCCTTTTGTGACGATGCCTGTGTAAGACTCCATATGCTAGATGTACACCATAAGAGAATTGTTATTCCTCTATTTCAACCACGAGTCCTTCTTCACTACAGAACCAGAAGCGTCCACAAAAAAGAAACTGATTTTTAGTTGCTTGCGGAATTGTAAGGGTAGTTTTAAAAACTTCGCGTATTGATTTGTAAATTCTCTTATATCAGGAATACCGATGCAATACGACTTCCACGAATCCTTGCCAGCCACCATTCTTAAAAGAATTTGACCCATAGCGGTACTAAAATCTAAATTGGAGTTCTCTCCTTTCGTCTCACCCTTGCATTCAATAAAATAATAATGACGAGCATTATTATAGGCTTTGATATCGATGCCGTGCACCTTGTCTGTAACGCGATGAATAACGTATTGCTTTCCCTGCAGCCATTTCACAATCGAGTCTTGAACGAATTTTTCTCGCATCATATTTATTTTACTTTAGTACGCCCAGAGGGACTCGAACCCCCAACCACTCCGATATAAGCGGAGCGCTCTAACCATTGAGCTATGGGCGCATCAGGGCTAGCGTATCACTTTCGCCACTGTAGGAGCAACTCTCTTATCGAACATATCCGGAAGGATCTTCTGCGCAGTCGGTTTCGGGACCAGTGCCGCGAGCGCCTTCGCCGCCTTCAGCTTCATCGCTTCGGTGATGCGGGTGACCTTGTGATCGATGGCGCCGCGGAAGATTCCGGGGAACGCGAGTGAATTATTCAGCTGATTCGGGAAATCAGAGCGCCCCGTCGCGATGACTTTCGCGCCTCCCTTTTTCGCTTCGTCGGGCATGATCTCCGGCGTCGGGTTCGCGAGCGCGAACACGATCGCGTCTTCGTTCATGAGCTTGATGTCCGCCGCCTTCGCAAGCCCCGGACCGGAAACACCGATGAGCACGTCCGCTCCTTCGAGCGCTTCGCGCAGTCCGCCTTGCATGTCGAGCGGGTTCGTAAAACCGGCAAGCTCCGTCTTATGTCGAGTAAGATCGCCGCGATGGATGCCGATAAGGCCTTTGCTATCGAGCATAAGGATATGCTTGGCACCTGCTGCGCGTAAAAGATAGGCGACCGCAGTCCCAGCAGCACCCGCGCCTGAGATCACGATGCGCACCGATTCCATTTTCTTCTTCACTACTTTGAGCGCATTCAAAAGCCCGGCGAGGACGACGATAGCGGTGCCATGCTGGTCGTCATGCATGACCGGGATGTCGAGCCGCTCGATGATGCGTCGTTCGATATCGAAACACTTCGGCGCGGCGATGTCTTCGAGATTGATGCCGCCGAATGCGGGAGCTATGCGCAGCACCGTTTCCACGATCTCGTCAGGCTCCTGCGTATCCAAGACGATCGGCACCGCGTCGAGATCCGCGAAGGTCTTGAAAAGCGCGGCCTTCCCTTCCATGACCGGCAGCGCGCCCAGAGCACCGATGTTGCCGAGCCCTAGGACCGCCGAGCCGTCAGAAATCACCGCGATGGTACGCCCTTTCATCGTATACTCGCGAGCCTTCGCAGGATTCTTCGCAACAAAGGTTGAAACCGCCGCGACGCCCGGCGTGTAGATAAGGGAAAGATCGGCGCGATTGCGCACCGGAGAAGCCGGAACGATCCTGATCTTCCCACCCAGTTTCTTATGGAGCGCCAGCGCCTTTCTCGAGATGTCTTTCGCCATCAAGCGGGAGTATATCATTCGGCGTTGCGAATACCTTGTTCGGCATGTACTCTGCCGAGCAGTCCAGTTCTAGAGGAGAAAGCAAAATGGACCTATCGAATCTACGGCTCATGAATGCTGCGGGATGGTGCAAAGACGTCGCAACCGTCCGCAAGCTTTCCAGGACTCCGGTCGTGGAAATCACCGTCGGATCGATCACGAAAGAGACACGTCCGGGCAATGAGGGTTCTGTCTTCTGGCAATCCCCCGACGGTACGTACGCGCTTAATTCGCTAGGGCTTCCCAACCCTGGCATCGAGAAGTATCGCGAGATACTGCCGGAGATGCAGGCGATTGCGAACGATGCGGGTAAGGCCTTGCGCGTCAGTATCGCAGGATTCAGCCCCGTCGAGTACGCGGAGCTTGCACATGCCGTCGCGCCACATGCGGACGTTATCGAGATCAACCTCGGGTGTCCGAATGTGTGGGGCGAGGGCGGGCAGAAACCCATCGCGTCGTTCGATGTTTCGCTGATGCGCGAAATCCTTGATGGCGTAGGAAAGGTGACAAGCGGCATTGATGTAGATGTCGCAGCAAAGGTCTCCCCCTACAGCGATCCTGGTCTTCTTGCGAAAGTGATCGATCTCCTCAAGATGTTCGAGTTCTCTGTGAGCGAGGTGGTGACTTCAAACACGTTCCCGAACGCATTTGCATGGGACGGCGAGAAGACCGCAATCACTGCCGGAGGTGGGTTTGCCGGCATGAGTGGTCGTGCAATGAAAGGCATCGCTCTCGGGCAAGCACAGCGCTTCCGGAGCGAACTCCCCTTCATTGCAGGAGAAGATGACCTGCCTGCCATGGAAACCGTCGGAGTCGGCGGGATTACATGCGGTCGAGACATTCTCGACTACATGAGGTGCGGAATTACGTCCCTCCAGGTCGGCACGCACTACTTCGTCCACGGCGAGAAGGTATTCAGCGAGCTTCTCGCGGAATGCGCCGAGCTCGTCTAGTTCGAAGATGGAACTCCTGCGGCGGCGCCTCAAAGCGCCGCCGCTTCCTTTTTCCCTTCTTTCTGCTACGCTCTCGCCAGCATCAGTTCTATAGGAGGAAAAAGATGCAGCTACAAATCGTACGCGATGGGTCGGGCAAGATCATGTCGATCACGATGCCTCGTCCGTCGAACTTCCATGCGCATTTCCGCTGGGAAGACGACGGCCTTATCGATGCCGTAACGCCGGAGAACATCCGGCACTTCAAGTACGTGCTCGCGATGCCCAACAACGGCCCGGGCGACGGCAAGCTCATCCGCTCCATCGAAGATGCGCACCGCGTCTATCATCGGATCATGGATATCCGTGCCAGACACCGCATCACGTCGTTCACGCGGCCGCTGATGACGCTCTATCTCACGAGCGACATCACGCCGCAGGTGATCGAGAGGATGGCGCATTCCGGGTTCGTGTTCGCCGTGAAGAGCTATCCGGTCCACCGGGCCGGTCAGCATGGCACGACGAACAGCGGTCATGGCGTCCCCTTCGACGAGTGCGAGGAGACGATCCGCGCGATGGAGAAGTGGGGCGTCCCGCTTCTTATCCATGCGGAAGACGTCAACGATGAGAACGGCGATGAGATCCCTCATAAAGACCGGGAAGCTCATTGCGTGACGCATCGTCTGTGGAAGTTCCGGGAGAAGCATCCGGAGCTCCGCATCTGCCTCGAACACGCGAGTACTCGCGAAGCGATCGAGTTCGTGAAAGCGGATCCGAGCGGCAGGACGGTCATGACCGTGACGCCGCAGCATCTGCTCTTCACGGCGGAGGACTTCGAGAGATACTCGTGGCGCAATCACTTGCGGTGCATGCCGTACGTGAAGACCGAGGCAGACCGCCAAGCGCTTCTCGATTTCGTCACATCGGGTGACCCCCGCTGCATCGCGGGAGACGACACGGCGCCTCATCGGAGCATGAACAAGAATGTCGAGTTCGAGAAAGCGATGTGCGGCTGCTGGCTGCCTCACTCGATCGCACTCTACACGCTCGCGTTCATGCAGCGGAATGCCATCAACGATAGTTTCGTGAAGTTCATGAGCTTCAACGGTCCGAAGTGGTGGGACCTTACTCCCCCCGCAAATGATGACACGATCACTATCGTGGCGGAGACGGAGAAAGACATCCCTGCTCCGACACCGCTGCCGAAGGTGAACGATGTCATCATCCCCTTGGGGTGGTCGGAGAGCCCCGACCGACTCAAGATCGGTTACGCGGTCGCAATGGCTGCGTGAGACAAACGGAAGGCGGCCCGCTTCGCGGGCCGCCTTTTTCTTTTTCGTCATGCGAGCTCCGCCTGTCGTCAGACAAGAGGCTGATGCTCGATATCCTGCTTCTTCTTCGGGACGATGCCGTGCGCGATGAGGATCTTCTCGAAATCATCGCGTTCGAGATTCTCGACTTCCACGAGCGCCTTCGCGATGGCGTCAAGCACTTTGCGATGCTTGATCATCACCTCCTCCGCTCGCTTATGAGCATCCGTTACTATCGCCCTCACTTCCGCATCGATCTGAGACGCTACCTCTTGCGAGAGCTCTCCCGGCTCGATGCCAGCACCGAAAAGCGTACGCCCTGGAGCTACTTCGAGCGCCAAGGGGCCGAATTTCTCCGACATACCGTATTTGGTGACCATGTCGCGCGCGAGCGCCGTCAAGACCTGCAAGTCGTTCGAAGCGCCAGTCGTCACATCGTTGTACACCATTTTTTCTGCGATGTACCCGCCGAGCGAGACCGCGATGTCATCGAGGAATTCGAGGCGCGACTGCATGCGACGATCTTCGAGTGGGAGCTTCAGCGTGTAGCCCGCCGCCCTGCCGCGCGAGATGATGGAAACCTTGTGCACCGGATCGGCATATGGAAGCACCGATGCGATGAGTGCATGCCCTGCTTCGTGATATGCAGTGATCTCTTTCTCTTTCTTATTCAAGACGTGCGAGCGGCGTTCAGGGCCGAGCATGACCTTCTCGATGGAACGGATGAGGTCGTATTGAGTTATCTCCTTGCGATCCTCACGCGCAGCAAGGATGGCGCCTTCGTTCATGAGATTCGCGAGGTCCGCTCCTGAGAATCCCGGTGTGCGCTCGGCGATGACCGCAAGATTCGTATCGGGCCCGAGCGGCTTCTGACGCGCGTGTACTTTCAAAATTTCTTCGCGATCCCGCCTATCCGGAAGATCGATGGTGACGCGGCGGTCGAATCGTCCGGGGCGCAGGAGCGCCGGATCGAGCACGTCCGGGCGGTTCGACGCTGCCATGACGATGACTTTCTCGTTCGGCTCGAAACCGTCCATCTCGACGAGGATCTGGTTGAGTGTCTGTTCGCGTTCATCATTCCCTCCTCCGACGCCCGTGCCGCGGATGCGGCCGACCGCGTCGATCTCATCCATGAACACGATCGCGGGCGCGGCTTTCTTCGCCGTCTGGAAAAGATCGCGCACGCGGCTTGCTCCCACGCCCACGAACATCTCGACGAATTCGGAGCCCGAGATCGAGAAGAACGGCACGCCCGCTTCCCCGGCGACTGCGCGGGCGAGAAGCGTCTTTCCGGTTCCGGGGGCCCCCATGAGGAGCACGCCTTTCGGGATGCGCGCGCCGATCTGGATGAACTTCTTCGGATTCTTCAAGAAGTCGACGATCTCGGTGAGTTCCGCTTTCGCTTCGCGCGCGCCCGCGACATCCTTGAATGTCACCTTCTGCACCTCATCTTCCGGCGAGACGAGGCGGGCCAACGAGCGGCCGAACGTGAATGCCTGCATGCCGGCACCCCGCACCTGCCGCGAGAGGTACCACATTATGCCGAGGAGGAGGAGTACCGGGATGAGCAAGGGAGCAAGCGTGAGCGCCCAGAAGCGGATGCCGCCCTGATCCTCGACGCTCACTTTCACGGTCGCGATCTCGTCCGGCGTGAGCCCGTAATTGGCGAGCGTCTCGGTGAACGACGCTTCCGTTTCCTTACGCGACTTCTTCTCAGAATCGTCATTGTATTTCGCGTCGATAGAATCTCCCGCGACGGTAATCTCCTTCACGATTCCTGACCGGATGTCGGCGGCGATCTGTGAGAGCGGGACATCCACCGTCTTATTCAGGAAGTATTCGCGGACGCCCGTATAGGCGGCCGAAAGCACGAGGAAGACGGCGAGTGCGATTGCGAGCTGGGTCCAGATGCTGGGGCCCTGCGGGAGCGGCATGAGGGGCTTTTTCCCCTTACGGGGCTTCTTCTCGGGAGAGATATCTTCTGTCATGTTCGCGCATTATACATACTTGACCCCTGAATGAAAGATGAAGGCTTCCCGCCCCGTCATGACAAAACGCGGGCCTCGTGGCCCGCGCTTCTTTCTCTTTATCGCAGTGTGGTATCGAGAAGCCGACAGGTGTCATCAAACACCTGGCCGGAAGCGTAGTTCATCCACTCGATATCCGTCTCCAGTGGATCGACGGCGATCGCCGGGGACGGAGTCACGACGTAGATACGGAACATCGCATCCTTGCCGTCATGCTCGCGTCGGATGGCGGTGCGGATGACACGCCGCATGCGCTGGTCGATCTCGATCGTGCTCTTCCTGAGTTCCTTGGGATACTTGCGCAATTTCCACTGCACATACCAAGGGAAGAAGAGTTGTTCGGCCAGGGGATAATTATCGGGATGAGTTCGATTCCCGAATACGATGATGTCCGCTTTCTTGCCGCTTTTCACCACTTCAAACAGCACTTTTCCGATGGGACACGGATGAGCACACGCTCCATCGACGCGCTCGACACCGTCGATCATCTGGGACGGAAAGAACCCAGGAACCGCTATCGTTGCCGACAACGCCTCGAAAAGATCCGTTTGCGTGCGTACCGGCCGCAGATCGAGCTTCCCCTTCAGGCTGGAAACCACAATCCGTAGATCGGGTCCTCGCGGGATCATCTCATGTTTCAACCGCACGTGGGAAAGCACTTTTCCGCGCAATATATCGATGAGATACGGCTTAAGCGCGGCCCGTTTTATTCTGTCCTTTCCGGCCTCTCGTGTTTTCTCGGCCATGTGAAGGTACATGTCATGCGTCGTGGGATCTCCAGCCTGTCCGGCACAGAACACGCTTTGATTGACGGCTCCTGCGGATGCACCGATCGATATATCGACGTGCTGTGGCCCGAGTCCGTACTCATGAGCCGCGCGCTTCATCGCGACGCCGAGAATCCCTCCCGATCCGCCCTGCGTTTCGAAGACAAGACGAAGACGGTCGGGATCTTTTGCGCCGGGATCTTCCACTTCTCGTGACCAATCGCGAATGACATCGAAGTTACCGTAGACACGAAGTGTCATGGCGTCCTCCTTTCTATAACGTATATGCATATGCCGCCTCTCAGGGCGGCACTCACTGGCATAACCGTACTCCCGAATGCCTCAGGGTCAATGTATAGTGGTGCGTATGTCGCTTATACGAAACGACAAAGTCGGATTCGACTACACCGTACTCGAAGAGATCGAGGCGGGTTTGGAGTTGCTGGGCCTTGAGGTCAAATCCCTGCGTGCTGGCCAAGGGTCCCTCAAGGGCGCCCGCGTCGTCGCCCGCGGGGGCGAGGCATACCTCGTGGGAGCCACCATTCCGGCCTGGCAGGTCGTGAACGCCCCGAAGTCCTACGAAGCCACCCGAACCCGCAAGCTCCTCCTCTCGAAGAAGCAGATTGCCCATATTTCTAGCGCTGAAGGCCAGGATGGCTTGACAGTGGTGCCACTCTCGGTGTATAATAAGGGTCGTCATCTGAAGCTCTCTGTTGCCATCGCCCGCGGAAAGAAAAAGGCCGACAAACGTCAAGATATAAAGAAGCGAGACGTAAAGCGACAGATCGAGAGGACTTTGAAAACTAAATAACGCCCAGTACCCAGTAGGTCATTCTCCTAAATGAGGCGAATCTACTGATTCGAGTGCTTGAGGGTGGCAACCAGAGGAGAAAACCATGAAAGATTGGTTTGAGAACCTTCTTGAAAATCAACAGCGTGCTCGTGAAGAGCGTGCCGCGAGTCGCAAGAAGTCTCAAGAGGAGCGGCCCGACAATGTCCGGCGGTTCCTTCGCGCCCTGATCGGCGTGCATCACTGACACCACTGGGGAGCGCAAATGCTCCCCACCACCCTCAAGCACTCGCGAATGAGCACATTCGCCTACTGGGTAACAATCCACCCTTCAGTCCTTCCCCATGAGATATTGAGCATTTTGCAGAGTACGACAGTTACAGAATTTACTGACACGACAGACTCGATAGCAAGACAGATTTCGGTATCTCACGGGGGATGATTGGCTTCGACAGGGAGATCGATGCATATACATGCATGGCGGAAGCGAACACCTTCCTAAAAATGTTCAAACTCTAAGTGCAAACAAAACTGCACGGGGGGTCCGCTCACCGATTCAGGTGGCAGACCTCGGCCTCGTCTTCGCTTAAACGCGACCGGCGACCGCTCGTCTGGTTGGTATCCGATACACCAGTCGCGAGCGTCATAACCATCGGGTCCGGTTCCTAGTCCACTCCGGCTCGGAATCTAAAGAAAGAGAGTCCGGCGACGTTCGATCTCGTGCATTCTTAACGAACGCTGCTCAAAACAATCGAGTGCTCTACGCCATGTAGATGTGTATATGTGTTTCTTCCTACACGAGGGTTCGATTCCCTCCATCTCCACATCCTGTGATTTCTTGGCAACAATTTGCTCGAACAGCCCTATAAGTAAGGACTTTTGAGCGGTTTCAAAACCCAACTCCGGGTGGAACGCCAATTTATCCGCAAAGACTAGTCGCATGACTAGTCTTTTTGCGTTTACACTCTCGTTCTCCCAGATGAATAAAGGGTTTTCTAAGAACTCAAATACCACTTCGAGTGCGGTTTCAAAGCTGGTTGCGGAGGTCCCTAATCTTTTTAGCTTCTCCTTTAAAAGCTCTGCCTCATTCCTAGACCGTAGGATTTGTTGCTCGTAAATACTCACCAATCCTTCGTCTACTGTTTTGATTACTCGCTTCGAGAGCGCTTCGATCTGGCGCTGTGTTTCTCCTAATCCTTTTTCTAGCCTGTCCTGCCGACTTTGCATGTTCTTCACCTTCCCTTGCCATAAATCCAACGCAATAGCTTTTGCGAGCTGTATTGCTTCCGGCTTTGGCGTTACTGATCGAAGCAAATTCTCAAACTTCTCATCAATCAGATCAGCATTAATACTTTTGTTGTATCGAACGCATGACGGGGATTTACATCGGTAGTAACGAAACATCTTGTTTCTTCCCCTGCTCCAGCTTGCCGTCATCGGAAGTTGGCAAAATGTACACAGTAAAAAACCACGGAGTATAAAATCTAGACGATCGCTTTGTCGCGTTCGTACTTTGCCTTTACCATCCAACTTTGCCTGAACTCTCTCGTAAACCCCCAGAGTAACTATTCCCTCATGCTGGCCTTTTCTTCTCGCAACATCCCACTCTCTTCTCTCAATGTACCCAGCGTATACAACTCGTCTCAGCATTCTCTTAACACCTTCCTGATATATTTTCCTCCCTTTGTTGTACCCAGCTTCGCGCAAAAAAATCACAACATCCGCTTGTGTGACGAATTTATCACTGGCAAATCCTTCAAAAGCCTCCCTAATGAGGCTCGCTTCTGGCTCTACGGCCCCGAGAATTTTGCCGTGTACGGGATCTCTTACTTGCATATATCCAGGCGGAGGAAAGAAGGGCCAATATCCCTTTTCTAAGCGCGCTTTTTGTTTCTGTATGACTTGCCTTCTATTCTGTTTCCGAGCCAATTCTGCATTGGCGGCCATAATAACTTCGGTAAATTCCCCTTCCGGTGAGTCATCAAAATTGTAATTGAGACAAAGCGGTAGCACATCTCTGTATGTGAATGCCGCTCGCAACTTTATGTGCGCGGACACATCTCTCGCTAGACGCGAAATGTCATCGAAAATAACCGCATATCTTTTATGTGGCTTATTATCAATGTAAGTAAACATTTCCGACATTGCAGGTCGCTTTGAGAAATCTCCCCCTCCCGTAAAACTGTCTCTAAATACCTCTTCGACTTCCATGTCGTTTGCTCTCGCATACTCTCGACACCGATGTTCCTGGCTATCAAGCCCGTGCCCCTCGATCTTTTGACGAACCGAAGAGACGCGGCAATAAATTAAAGCTTTTCTATTTTCTCCCGTCTGCTCATTCGGCATATCAGTTTTTTTCATCGGGCAGGATGATACCGCCTTGGACGACGCAATCTAGTACCTGCCCGACAACTGTGTAGAGGGCATCTCTAATGTCCTCGATTTGTTTATCGGTGAGATCGAGAGTTCCTATATATTTTTTACATTCGTTGACTGAAAGCATGTCCGTGAGGCGCAAAACAAAAAGCCCCCAGATCGAACACGACCACTTAAGGTCATATTCAATCTGGGGGCTTCCTGCACCAATCATCGAGTTCGCTCGATGATCAACTGATATGGGGGGCCGACTTGTTACAAACGACTTACCTGTGGAATTCGGCCACTGTTGTGGCTATAGCACCCATACTTTTCTTGCTCCTGGGCACGGAGCATGACCACTACGACGTGATCGGTAACATTTTTCCATTTCAGTACCTGAAAACTATTTTCCGATAGCAGTATATCACCTACGCCTTAGTGTCGTGCAAGTAGAGTAGAAAGTATCTGTAATAGCAACGCCACCATCTTTTGTAGTTCCACGATCTGCACTTGCTCCACTGCGGTATATATCCGTTCGCCCTGTGGAGACGAGACGGCCGGTGCTGGAATGTCGAGATACGGCTTCAACTTCGCCGCGAGAGCCGCGTTTGCGGCGGCTTCTGCAGTAGCTTGCGCAGATGCTGCTGCTGCGGCTTTTTCCGCTTCCTCCTTCGCCTTCGCTTCCGCATATCCGGGTATCGGCTGAACCTTGATCTCGCATGTTGTTTTCGTGTCGTATTTTCCCGTAGCAGAACATGTTCCGGAAAACACATTTTGATATCCGGCCGGGAGCTTCGTCATTTTCACCTCGAACGCATACTCGCCATCGAGCCACGACACGAGCCATGGCCCTGTGAACGTGCTCGGCGATGTTCGCGGGATGGCGTTCGATCCATCCAGCTTCACCACTTTATATTCATAGCCCAATATTGGAGAGTCCACTTTCACTTCGACCGTCGGGCAGTTGGTGTACGGCTTTCCAGTGTTGTCCACGCTGTTTATTGCGCACAATCCGCCGGGCAGGAAGTACTGATCCGCATGCGCCGCCGATGCCGTTATTCCTGCCAATAAAATCACTCCAATCAGTCCTGCTGTAATTTTCGCCATAGCGCTTGCTGTCTATCGGATAAATCCGAGCAAGCTGTTTGCATCAAAACAAAAAGCCCGCCACGGGTAGAGGCTTACGCCCCTCATACCGGTTTCCCGATATGGCCTGGAAAGACAACCCCATGACGGGTTTTTTGTGTCTTTCCAGGACTCCTTTCACCATGCCAGGAATTGCTCCCCGGTTTAGGCTACTTCTCTATATTCAGTTGTTTGCACGCGGTCGCTACCAAAAGGAAGCTACCGTCTCTGCATCATTACAGTTTTGACCCCCTTAATCAACCCTCCTCAGACTTACACCCTAAAACCCTCTAGGACTTGCTGTGGCCACCTGGGGCACCCGTGGATCACAAATACCACCTGGGGCACCTAAAAGCTGCAATCTTCTCCTCTAGTAACCCCTTTGGATCCTAGGAACTCTGCGCGTCTCCTTTGCACTCATGCGCAATTTAAAATGTGTATATGTGTCACTTTTTGACGTATTTTAGGATTTTTCACTTTTGACAATCCCCCGTGTCGTTTCTTAGTGGTTGCTTTGTTGAGCCATTTTATTTTTTAGGAAGCGAAAAAGGGAACCTCTCCTCCGCAAATCCCCCGTTTAGGTTCTAAAAGATGGCTTATTTACGTCAGAAAGGATTACGCCTCATCTTTAACTCCAAAAACTAGCCGGTTTGTCGAGCGCCCAAAAGGATGTTTTTTAATATGCCTGTCAGATGACGACTCTAGTGACGGCATTTTATCGGTCTGCTGCTCCCTTTTCAGGGTATCCCCTGTACTGTCCTTGCGTCCCGATCGACAAGCACGCTGCTTTCCCATACTATTACCTTAAATATGGAAGTCTTAGCTCCCGCATTACCAGTTGTGAAAAATCCGACGAGTAAAAAAAATTCGGATGCGCAGAAGTTCGTCAACGGAGAAGTTCACAACTGGTACAGGATCATACTCGGATATTCCGACCATCTTGTTTCGCATCTTCTTGATGAGTTCAAAATACAGCCTGGACAAATCGTATTGGACCCTTTTTGTGGAACCGGGACAACTCTTATAGAGAGTAAAAAGAGGGGCGTCGAAGCAATTGGTATCGACGCAAACCCTTCAAGCTGTTTCGCCGCCCGAGTGAAGACAAACTGGTCCCCAAATCCACAAACACTTTTGGATCTGATCGAACCCCTAACCGAAAACTACTCTCGACACGAGAGAACAAAAAGGCTGGCGCAAAATGATCCAACGTACGCATATTTGAAAGAGAGTGGAATGTTAAAACGAGGATGGATTAGTCCCCGACCCCTTCGGAAAGTGTTGGCAATGAAAGCCGCTATCATTGATCTCAAGACACAAAAAAAATACCGCGATCTGTTAACGCTTAGCCTGATCTCTGAAGTTGTGAGCAGTGCATCTAATGTTAAGTTCGGGCCAGAGCTCTACTGCGGAAAAGCGAAGAAGGATCACGATGTACTCAGCGGCGTCACGAAACGCATACAAACTATGGTGGATGATCTTAAAAAAACATCCCTAGTAAAAAATGTGCCTACAACGGTTTTGGAGGGCGATGCGCGCTACTGCGGAAAAATTTTACACGCCTCGCTTCTTGAACGAAAAGTTGATGTGATAATTTGCTCGCCCCCGTATCCTACTGAACACGACTATACGAGAAACAGTCGTCTAGAACTTGCACTCCTCGAAGAAGTTCGAGATCGACTTAGCCTACAACGCATAAAACGACAAATGGTCCGTTCTCATACAAAAGGTATATATGTTGAAGACAACGACTCCGATTTGGTTAAAGATTATCTGCTTATAAATAAAATCGCGACCCAGATAGAGAAGAAGGCGGCTAAAAAGAAACATGGCTTCGCTCGTTTGTATTCGAAAGTCCTGAAAGAGTATTTTGGAGGTATGAAAAGACACTTTTCCGAGGTTAAGCCCTTGCTTGCCCCGGGGGCCTTTTGTGCGTATGTTGTAGGTGATCAGTCGTCGTATCTTCGGGTTCATATACCCACTGCCCAGATCCTTTCTGCAATAGCAACCGAGGTCGGATTTGAGCCGGTAGATATACGGACATGGAGGACGAGATGGTCTACGACGACTTCTCGTAAGATCGAGGAAAATATCCTGATCTTCAGAAACCCGTCAATCAACAATGAAAAAAGGGAAAATAAAAGTAAATGAGAAAGCACTTGCCCATCTAAGTCGGGGCCTTTATCGAAGCCCGGCTAGCGCGCTACGCGAGATGGTGAGTAATGCCTGGGATGCAAATGCAACAATAGTGAGAATTACTACCAACTATCCGATGTTTTACCAAATCGCGATAGAAGATAACGGCGATGGATTTAATGCGGAGCAATTCGCTTCCATAATGGAGGGCGGAGTTGGTAGTAGTCGAAAACGAGAACAGAAAAAGAAATTAATAAATGGACGACCTGTTGTAGGACGTCTCGGTATTGGTCTCTTGGGTATCGCTCAGATCTCTGGCGACTTCATCGTAGCGTCCCGTCCAAAAAACGGAAAAGCATTTGCCGCGCGGATCCATCTCTATGACTTTCTCAAAGAGGAACTGGACGAAAAGACTCCAAAGATTATAGACGTTGGGGAATACGAACTTTTGGAAAAAGATCTCTCCTCTTTCCTCCCAGAGAAAAATGGTACAAGAATAATTACAAAACTCGTACATCCCACTTTTACGGATGCGTTCCAGAAATCCCTGAAAGCTCCCAAGTTTGTTGAACCTACAAGAGATTGGAAGGAGGTAATGAGTGTCATGAGTGGAGTACAGACACTCAGAGAGCTCGGCGATTATTGGAAGTTGCTCTGGGAGCTTGCTGCCTCCTCTCCTATTCCTTACCTAAATACGAATGCTTTACCCGGTAAGCTTATAGCTGAAATGCAGGAACAACTGGAGAGCTATAAGTTTTCCGTATATCTGGATGGATTAAAGCTAGCTAAGCCCATCTTTCTAAAACGGAACCCAGCTGGTTATACAAAACACAAAATCGATCAACAGAGGAAAAGGGTCTACGGAAAAGACGTGGATTTCCATGGGTACATAATCGTACAGGAAGGAAAGCAGCTTCAGCCCGATGAGTTACGCGGCATACTAGTCCGTCTCAAAAATGTTGCGATTGGATATTACGACCCCTCGATGTTGGATTATAGAACTAACCAAGGACCGCGAAGCAGATGGCTCACCGGAGAAATATATGTTGATGACGGGTTGGAAGATGCGCTGAACCTGGACCGTGACAGTTTTAATCGCTTCCATCCTGAATATCGTGTAGTACAAGATTACATTCACAACATCTTAACCAAGGATGTATTTCCAGAAGTCTATAAACAGATCGAGGTCCGCACAAAAAAAAGAAATTCTGATAAAGATAAAGGGCGACAAAAACATTTGCGCTCTATTCTTAGCGAGTCCCTAAAGTCCCCGGTGACATTAAAAAAGACATCGGGCGGGGTCACCGCGGGCACTAAAAAGAAACTCGGCAAGTTGGAAGTTTCAACGCCAGATGAAGAAGCGTTGGATACCAAAAAATCAAACCGTAAACTCGCTTCGGCCGTACTTTCCATCTTTGAGGTCGCGCTGAGGGAAAATGATGCAATGAAAACCCGCGAGAAGTTTAAAGATCTATTACTTAAGCTTCTGGCGGATTGGTAAGTATGTCCGCATTCCCCTTCGAAGATGACCCCTTGAAACATCATGTCAGAAAGGAGGTCTGGCTTCCCGCCTGTAGAAAGCGTCTCGATATCATACGTTCGGGAAATAGACAGCGGAACCGCCGATTAAGGTATTTTACGTTTTGTGCCACCGGTGCGGTGGATGTCTTGATGCTTAATGTTGAAAATGTCCTCACCCGATCCGCCAGCGATCGTTTCGATACGGTAACTTTTTTTGATCTTATCGAGGAAGATATAACGGAAACTGAAAAAAACATCCCTGGTGCAGCTGGCATTGCCGGAAGATTTGCAGATGTCGTACTTGCAGCCAGACCCGAGGATATTATTGATCCGCTTGAGCCACCGACAGAAGAAGTTGCCTCACTAACAAACCTGCGCGCCGCAGCTTTGAATGGAAAATGCAAAGCCTTTGTCAGTAGGTTCCCCTTCGATGTGATAAATCTCGATCTATATGATTATCTTTTTAAGAACTCTGAACAAGTTCCTGGTGCTTTGATTAACGCACTGAGAAATGTATTTGCTTGGCAAAGAAGAGAAATTGAAGGTTATGGTCCGCTTCCGGGCTTTACGCTGTTCTTCACTACGCAAATTGGCCCCATCGGTTTGAACGACGACTACCAAAACATGCTGCTAGAGAATATGCGACATAACCTAGGAGAACTCCCAGAGTTGCGAGACTTACTCAGAACTCGAACTGGAAGCGACGACCCCGAGCATATTTTAAGGACCGATTTTGAAACTTTTTTTAAGATTGCTGCGCCAAAGTTTCTAGTGCACACACTTCAGGAACAGGATTGGTATGTAGATCCTGATGAGGTATTTTCTATTGTGGAGTATTCTCGCGAGCATGAAGCTGGCAACTATACAATGCTCCACATTGCTATGCAGGTTCGACGACAATATCCCCGAAGAGAAAACAGACCCCCAAATACACAACCTGATGTAACAGATGCGTATCGAAGGGTTGTATCCAATATATTTTCTCAAAACGATCCCCCAATTACCTTAGCCTCCATCGACAAGAATGATTTGGATCAGCATATGGAATTAATTCGATCTCGCAGAAAGAAATACCGCAAGGAGGTCGGGGCGGAAGAATAGCTCGTACAGTTTCCTCGCTCCCCTCCCCGCCTCTCCATGGTTCTATTACCTCTATGTGCCCCCCGCAATCGTCGTTTCCCTCGAAGACACTAGCGCTCCAAGTGTCCGGATCATCTCATACGACCGAAAAATATACTCTTCCGCTTGGTTCCAATATTCCCCTAGGATGTCCACCAATCCCCACGCAGCCCTTTGCCCGCAATCGTTGGCAGAGGGCTGCGTGCAACTAGGTCTTTTTGCAGCAAGGAGGATGGAATGAGGATATTCGTTGGAGCCGGGCTCTTCGTGGCGGGGATTCTTGCAACAATCGGCGCACAGCAGATTGTCACGCAGATACCCTCACACGGAAAGTGTTCCTGGGAAGAAAAGGAGGCGCGATCCGAGGCCCTCACAGGCAATAAGCTGATCGCGTACCTATTCCCCTGCAATGGACTCAGCCTCGGCATGAAGATCCATATGGGCGAGACTGGTGATTACATCTCCAGTGTCGGCGGTAAGGACTATGCCTTACTTCAGGCTGTTGGTTTTCAAATCCAAACGGCTGCAGGTGATACAAACAACTGCGCTATCTGGACATACAGCCTCAAGAATCGACGCGCCCACTTCCGCGGCATTGCAGACTGCGGTCTCATTCGTTAGGTGAATACAAGAAACGCAGAAGACCGCATGGTTCGCCCTGCGGTCTTTTTCTATTCCTTCATGTAAGCATCCGTGTTTAGATGCCTGAGTAACACATATGCCGAAGCGCTACTGGTGGAAAGACGCGAAGAAGATATATAGGTGATGACCGGTTTCCCTCTCAGGCGTGGATTCTTCGCGACTTCTCCTGCAGCGAAGAAAGAATCCCCGTGCACGATGGCTCGTGGGAAGGAATGGACCGTCACAGGTCGATTTCTACTGAAATCGCCCGCGACCCCGCCTCGCGCCATTGCGCTCCGGCCTTGCGAAGCTCCAGGTATTCGCTTCTCACCCCAGGTCATACATGTTGATAACTCATTGACAACTCATCCTCTCTTGATAACATAATCCTTACTATTGCCGTTAGGCACCCGAGGACCCCGCAAGGGGTCCGTTTCAGTTATAAAACTGACGATGGCCTTATTGAGAGCCACAAGCTGCGCATCACTTACCTTACCGAGTCGGCGAATAAGTCGCTTTGAGCTGAGAATGCGCATTTGCGAGAGAATTGCTGTCTGGCTTTTCTGGTGAAGCGAGAAACTGAAATGGAACGGCTTATGTTGTTTGACCCGTGACGTGAGAGGAAGACCCCAAAACATATCTTTATTGAATTTTCTGAAAATCAATACTGGCCGTTCAAATAATGCATGCTTGCCATTTTCCTCAACGCCGACATTGGCACCGATCGAGCACCACCATATTTCCTGTGGGCGGAAAAAAACCACGCTTTGATTCTGATCTATTTTCGACTTGAGCGCGTGCCATTTGAAAAAATCCTTGAACATGGTCAGTATTTGCGCACGACGCCGGTGACGACCGCCTCGATGCTGAATGATTCCTTCGGATACATGGGCTTGAAATCCTTGTTTGCCGGTTCCAGATAATGCTTTCCATTCTTCTCCCGCAGATACTTCATCGTATATTCGCCGTCCACGCACGCCACCACGATCTGTCCTGTCTTGTAATTCTGTCGCTTCTCGACGATGACCATGTCCCCTTGCCGTATGCCCGCGTCGATCATCGAATCGCCTTTCACTTTCAGGATGTAGCTCGACTCCTTGTTCGGTACGAGGAACTCGTCGAAATCGATCGTATCCAGGAGCTCCTCTTCCGCCGCCGACGGAAAGCCTGCTTCGATAAGGCCTAGGAGCCGTATACCGCCTCCAAAGTTTCCGGGAGAAAGGCGCCCTCGGGAGTCCTTACGGACCACGCCATCGTCGACAAGCTTACTGATGAGCTTGAACACAGCGTTCTTGGATCTAAAACCCGTGAGCGCCATGATCTCTTTGTAGCCCGGAAGCCGACGATGCTTCTCATGAAACGCGACCAGCTTGTGTTTATATTCTTCATACGACATAAAAGATGACTCGGTGACTATTATTTTCGGGGTCTCTGTCTGGCGTTGCTACGCCAGCGCTGCCTCTCGGCCCGGCCGGCCTGCGAGACACCCCGAAAACAACAGTCGCGCTCGTTTGCTGCTAAGAATGCCAATAATTCACTTGCCTAATAAATATCGACTAAGGTAAGTGTAGTGAACGATAGTTCACCAGTCAACCCCTCGAGTGTGGATAAAACGAAAAGGCGGCTAAACGCCGCCTTTTCCGAGAAGGATCGAGAGATATTACGATATTACTTTTCCTTCTTCGGAGACTTCCGTACGTACAGAAGCTCGTCCGGCAGACGGAAGAGCCCTTCGTCGTTCTTCTTCTGTTCGATGAAATGCGCGATGAAGCCGATGGAGCGCGGGATGATGAAAAGCGCATTGAAGAATTCCGCGTCGATGATCTCCTGCAATTCGGATTGACTATACCCTTCCGCTTCCATGAGGATATCGAGGAAGATCGCGGCCATGATGCCGTCCACATTGAGGATGAGGGAACCGTTCTTGGCGGTCGTCATCTTCTCGACGGCGCGTGCGAAATCGTAGTGCGGATGATTTGTGAGAAGCTCCGCAAACTGCGCGATCGCGGCGACACGCGGATCGGGGATGCCGACGCGGTATTTGCGATGTCCGATGCCGCTCAGGAGTTTCCCGCCTTTGGTGCGCTCACGCACGAACGCGGCAGCATCCATGCCTGATTGCAGGCCGGTAAGCCAGGTACTCGCGGCATCATTGACGGCTCCGCCGAATCGCGGACCGATGGTGAGAAGGCCGGAGACGAGCGATGAGACGAGATCCTTCCCTGCGCGCGCGGTGATCATGGTGTTCACCGCGCCGGAGACATTGCCACCATGGTCGATAAGAAGCTCGAATACCGCTTCCGCGAATGCCGCGGTGATGTCCGATTTCACGTCGCGCGCGAGAAGCGCCTTGAGTGCTGCGCGTGCGAACGCATTCTCGCCGCGGCGCATGAGCTTCCCTCCCTTCACGAATACAGGTACTTCATCCAAGTCGACGATCTCGCGCGTCGAGAGGATGCTCGCGCGTCGGTTGGTCAGATCGTTCACAATGATCATTCTATCCCGGAAATCCGGCGAAGGTAATTTTGAGAATTCTTCGAGGAATTCAGGGAACGTGTCCGGTGCGAGCGCGCCGGCATCGCGCAGCGCCTCGCGCTTGGCGCGGGCGCTTTCGTCCTGTCGAGCGACCAGGGCTTTCGCATGGCCGAACTGCATATGCTCATCGAACGCCTCGTCGATGACACCCGCGACATACGCGAGGACCGGTTTGGTGAGCTTCTTGCTCTTCAAAAGGTCCGCGATCTCATATTCATCGATACCACCGAGTTCCCCGAAATAGGCGATTGCCGTCGTCTTCGGATCATTCTCGGCCAGGAGAAGGACATCTGTGAGCGAGGTGGCACTGAAGCGATCCCCGCCGATGCACAGCGAGAATGAGAGGCGCTTGCCTGCGAGCGCGACGGCGCGGATGAGCTCGTTCGTCATGCCGCCCGAAGTCGAGACAACCGCGATCGCGCCTTCCGTCGCAAGCTTGCTCGCCTCGATCTGCGCGATATCCGTCCCGCCGATGGCGCCTAATTTGAGATGCCCCGGGACGAGGAGGCCGACGCCGGACGGGCCAGCGAGCAGCTTCTCTTTCCCGTAGCGGCGTATGAGTTCGGTCGCGTGCTTCTCGGGAACGTTCTCCGCGAAGATGTGCCCGCCGAGAGCCTTCGGGAACGCATCGAAGAAGTTGATCGTCGATTCATACGCACGGCGGCCTGATTGCAGGTTGAGCATCCACTGGATAGACGATGCGAGATCCTTGGGAACTTTCGTGACGTCACCGAAGCACGGAATGAGGACTTCCTGTTTCCCGAAGAAGAATTTCATCGATCGGCGGTTGGCGGTGATGCACGCGACGACCGACGGTCTTTTCTTGCCGCAAGCGGAATCGAAATCAAGTATCGATTGCACGATGGCGGGATGATTGCCGAGGACGAGAATGCCTTGCGCGCTCTTTCGTATATCTTGAATTGAAATCATACTTTTACATATTTAAGACACGCCGTGTCTTAAATTTACGCCGTGTCTTAAATTTACAAAACGGATCGCGTCTTCGACTGCTTTCGTGATGACCGTCTCAGATCCATAGATGGAGCCGAGGAGTTTCTCACGTTTCAAGAAGTCATGCGTGAGTGCGAGGCCGGCCTTCTCGTTCGGACCGCCGCGGCGCACGAATACTTTGACGCCCTTCGCGCGCAGCGCATCGGCGGATTCGGTGAGCGCGTCCACGATGCCCGCGAACGTCTTCTTGATATCGGTGAAGTTCGCGACGCCTCCGGCGATGACGAGCGCCTTCTTTCCGCCAGCTGGTGGACGCGATGCAAGCAGGAGCCCGATGACCTCTTTCGAATAGAGATACGTCTCCTGCCGCGTCGGGTCGCCGCTGTATTCGCCGTAATTCCCGATCTGCGTGCCTGCTCCCTCAAGCTGCGCTTCGTCCGCGATGACGATCGAACCGCCGCCGCCGGAAAGCAGGAAGAAGAGCGCGCCGTTCTTTTTGAGCACATTGAGCTTGAGCGATGCGGGCGTTGTCGCTGCAAGCGCTTCGATTCTCTCTTCCGCTGGATGCTTTGTCGTACTTTTCACGACATCCCCCTCGCCCCATGCGCGTGTGAAGAATGCGCCGGCGCTATCCACGAGCGCGGCCGCGTCGAGCGGAATCGCTTCCCCGTTACGCACGATGAGTGGATTGAGCTCGAGGAATGCGAAGAAGTTCGCATCGAATGATTCGATGAGATTGCGCAGGAACGCCTCGGGCAGCTTGGATGCCTTCGCGATCGCGGCGATATCTTCAGGCGTGCGTATTACGTACGCCTTCACTGCTTCGGGATTCGATTCGATGTCGACGCCGCCGTCCCGCGCGTGGAGCATGCGGATGCCGTCGCGGATACGCTCAAGCGAGAAATACTGTTCTTCCTCGGATGAATGCTTGAACAGAGGTTCGAGAATGAACTGCGAGAAACCTTTCTTCTTCCATCTATTCATCGCGCGGGCTGCCGACTGCGGCGATACATCGACGGCGACCAGTCCCTGCTTGAAACGCTTCTTCACGCCCTGATCGACTTTCGCGACCCATTTCCCCTTCGCGGGAAGCTTCGTCTTCTCATCGGCACAGACGGATACGCCTTTATACGCACCACCGAGGATGATCTTCTTCGCCCGATACTCGCTGATCTTCACGCGTGACATATTTTATTCAAGGGTCATGGCTTTCCAATTCTTTTCAGCATCAAATAGATCTTCTCGGGCTTTGAACCCGAGTCGCTCCGCCAATCCGAAACTTGCCGCGTTGTCAGCACGTCCTCCCACCCACAGCTTTGCCTCTGGATATTTCTCCCGATACGTCTTGATCGCGAAGCGGACGAAATCGCCCATGAGCCCCTTCCCTCGATAGGGCAGATAGGAGCGATACACCAATGTGTGCCACACTTCCTCTTTCTGCTGAAGTTCCTTCGCCAATTCCTCTTCTGAGAGATATTTGAGCGATTTCCTTCCCAAAGGCTTCGGTCCGAACCATACGAATGCCGCGAGGTCGCCCATTGCTGCATGTACGAGCGTGAAGGGGGTCCGGTTTTTCGAGTACCATTCCTCGTACGACCCTCCCCCGAAACGCTTACGATCGGATGTATTGCTCTGAAGATCGGCATCAGAATCATCGAGTGATCTTGCCTTCACTTTCTCGGCTATCGATCTGTCGGCTCCGATGAAGATCTCGAACTCTTCATTGTCCGCATCGTGCATGCTTGCTATCTTGATGGCGGTATAGAGCGGGAGCGGGAGCGTGAACTCCACGGAAGCCGAAGGTGTGATGGTCGTGTGAGCCATATCGTTTGAAAGCTCATCCTACAGCGGTGAGGGAATATGGCAAGAAATCAGGCGTCCCCATGGGATTCTTCATCCTTCGGAAGGATCGGGAGAGGTCATGTATACTTTTAAGAATGCCTGTGCGGATCTCTTTCGGTACAACCTCGCTTTTTCTCGCAGTTTTTATATCCCTCGCAATGTTGCCGCAGACAGCCGCGGCGACGTGCGAGCGGCCTGGATCGGTTCCTATCACTTCCGAGACTCGTGCAGCTGCGAAAGCCGCGGGAGTCCCGGATTTCTGCGATCAGTGGACCCCAAACCAACCGTATGTGGGCCAGGAAGTCGGAGAGGCGAAGGTGTATCTCAAAAATGTCCTCTGCACGCCTGACGGCGATAATTACGGCGGCTATGGTCCCGATGGCACGATCGAGAACCTTAATCCGGGTTTTGCGCAATGCGCGGCGAAATTCTTGAAAGATATGAGCGGCCGGTTGCCAGGTGCAATACGACTCCGTTCCGGAGGAGTGAATCCTGTATGCGTCAAAGAAGGTTCGCGTACTGTCGATAAGCAGAATGCATATGTGAATCGGGGAGCGCTCGCATGCAAGCTGGGCGCACGATGTGAACATCCGCAAGGTATCGCGATAGACGTAAATACGACTTCCCAGCAAAATTACAGTTTCCTTCATACCGCGGCATGCGCGTATGGATTGGTTTTCTATCTCGGTTTTGATGACGAGTATCATTTCGTTCCTGCCGCGAATCGTGTCGGCAAAAGAGACAGAGTGAGATGCCCTGCAGAGTCTGCACAAATCAATTGTGCTGACCCGAATTTCCATCCCCAGAACCTGATTCCTTCATACGCTCCCTCGCCGACGGCCGCATTCACGCAATCGATCCGGCAAGCGCTTGGCCTGAGCACGCCACAACCCACAGCAAGCCAGCCCGCGATACTCTCCCAACCGCTCTCGACAGCGCAATCCCCCATCGCCGCATTCCAGCCGGCGCCAGCGGGTACGAACGGTGTATCATCTCAACTTGGAACTTCGGATGTCGCCTTGGCGGCCAGTTCGTCAGTCGCCGATCAACTTGAACAACTTGCATTCGGGACATCCTCGAACCCTTCATCGGAGAACGCGACTTCGGTCCCCCTCATCGTCTCCGGCGCGAACGCTGCGCAGTTGAACGGCAATCAAGAACAAACAGCCGTATCGACTTCTTCTTATATAGGCGTCTCTTCCCCTTCTCAGACGACTTTCATTTCGGGAGATCTCAACTGGCAGACCGATTCGCCTCCGAGCCAGCCCCTCACCGGTTTAGAAGCGGTACTCGTCAATCTCAAAGGGATACTGCTGAGCATCCTTCAACATCTCGTGCCGTTCGGCGGTCGGAATGCATATGATGATGCTATCGAATAAGCGTGTCGGAGGGATAGCCTTGCTGTTCGTCATCCTTTTTTCCGGTACGCCGGTTTCGGCGCTTGATCGGCCGATAGATCAGAAACTTTTCTGTGGAGAGAATTTCTCCGGCTACGGATCGGCGATCGCGTTCATCAAGACACGCTCGCAGAATCAGGCGAGTATCGATAAGCTCACACCGCAATTCGCGTGTGATCTTGCGGCACTTCTGAAAGCGGCACCGCCAGGCCTTGGCGTGAAAGTCGGATGGTATCCGGTGACGGCAAGCGTCGCGACCATGGGCGTCTCGTACTGTCAGCATTTCGAGTGTATCGAAGGGTCGAATTCGCATCCGCGCGGGCTCGCGGCAGATCTCCTGTTCGGTGGCACAAAAGGCAATGGAGGGGCGGGGGCATCAGGATGGTGCCGTCAGAACGCGCTCTGTACGTGGGCGCATCAGAACGCCGGTTCATTCGGGCTCATGTTCCGCCTCATGCCCGAGAGCGGCTGCCAGGCAGGTTATTTCGAGCCGTGGCATATCGAACTCAAAGGAGTGAGCGGCTGCCAAGGCTCCGACACGTTCGGCTCGGGCACGACGCAGATCGCCGCTCCGTTTGGGATCGGCGATGCGTTCCGCGCTGCGCTCGGCCAGCAGTCTGCACAGCCCTCACCTGCTCCGCAGCCTGCACTGCCGGTGCGGCCGGTCACGCAGACACAATCTCCTATCAGTGCATTCGATGGCAATGTCCCGGCGGATAGCGGCGGAGGCGATGTTACCGGCGCTTCTTCGCAACTCAATGAAAACGGAAGCGGTGCGATGCCTGGCGGAAACGCTGCAGACCAGCTCGAACAACTGGCCTTCGGTACGCCGACGAGCACTAACTCGACTCATGCGACCTCCGTGCCTCTCGTGGTATCCGGTGCCAATGCAACAGGTATCATCGGCTCGCAGACGGTTCAGCAGCAATCCATTTCCACCGGTAACGTCTCCCCTTCCCAGCAAACATTCGTCTCTGGCGATCTCAGCTGGCAGCCCGAGGCGACATTCCAGCCACCGCTGAGCGGTATTCCCGCGATTCTCGAGACGATGAAGCAGATCCTCCTGCGCATGCTTCCCTATCTCACGCCGTTCGGCACGTATCAGCATCTTGAAGAGTAAGCGGAAAGATTCCCGAATGCGTTCGGATGTGGTATGATGTGCGCTCTCCGCACCCCGTGCGGGCTTTTCAAAGATGGGATTCACCAAATACACGACACAAGCCGAAAAAACACGCGTCCGGATGAACGAAGGCATCCGCGTGCCTGAAGTACGCGTCATCGGCCCGAATGCCGAGAATTACGGCGTCATCAAGATCGAAGAAGCGCTCCAGAAGGCCCGGGAAGCGGGGCTGGACCTCATCGAGGTCTCCCCTAACGCCCAGCCGCCGGTCTGCCGCATCACCGACTACGGCAAGTTCAAATACGAGCAGAACAAGAAGGACAAGGAGGTCAAATCGAAGGTCCGGGTCTCGGAAACCAAGGAAGTACAGGTCAAAATAGGCACTTCCGACCACGATATGGGCATCAAGGCCGGCAAGGCCGCCGCCTGGCTGAAGGAGGGTCACCGGGTCAAAGTCGACCTTTTCCTCTGGGGCCGCTATAAGTACATGGACTTCAACTTCCTCAAGGAACGGCTCGAGCGTTTCCTTGCTATTATCCCGGAATCGTATAAAATCGCCGATGAGATCAAGAAGAGCCCCAAGGGCCTCTCGGTCGCCCTCGAAGGGACAGGCTCGAAAAAGCAAGCTTCTAAGCCCCCTGCGGCTCCGAAGCCGGTCGAGGCTGAACCCCAGGAAGCTTAAAACCTATGAAAGGCAACAAATCATTCTCGAAACGCCTCCGCGTGACCAAGCGCGGTAAAATCGTCGCGCGCGTGCCGGGACACAACCATTTCAATGCCAAGCGCTCCGGTGGCGAGAAACGCCGCAATGCCCGCTCGACCACCTTCCACGCGACCATGACCACCTCCGACAAGAGCCGTTTCTTCCCCAATCAGTAATATCTGACCTAACATATGGCACGCGTAAAACGAGGCACGACGAAGAATAAGCGCCGCAAGAATATCCTTGCGCAGACGAAGGGCTACCGCTTCGACCGCAAGTCAAAGGAGCGCGTCGCGAAGGAGGCTATCCGCCATGCCGGCGCCCATGCCTTCCGCCATCGCCGCGCCAAGAAACGCGAGTTCCGCAATCTCTTCACCCTCCGCATCAACGCGGCAGCCCGCCCACTCGGAACCACGTATTCAAAGCTCATCGACGCCCTCAAGAAGAAGAACATCACGCTCGACCGCAAGTCCCTCTCGGCGCTCGCCAAGGATCACCCAGGGATCTTCGAGAAACTCGTCAAGGAAGTAGCATAGGAAAACCCCGCTCCGGCGGGGTCTTTCTTTTCCCAGAGATCCCATACATGCGCCGCGACATTCGACGGCGTTCCGTGAAGCGGGAGGTAGTGAAGATCGATGAACGGAAGGCTGTTCGCCTCGATGATTCCCCATTTCTGCCCGTCGGGATCCTTCTCGGGATCCTCGATGATGAGATCGAAGCCGACGACCGGCACATCGAGTATCTGTGCAGCGCGCTCGAGATAGTTCCGGAGTTTCGGATGCACGCTCTGGAGTAATTCGCGCGTCTCTCCCCCGAAGAGCCTCCCTGTACGGTGCGTGAGATCGATGCGTCGACCCTCATCGAGGACCGTGTCCGGCGTACAACCGAGGCGTCGCAGGAACGCCTCATGTTCGTCGGTCAGGACGATATCCTGCACGCGCTCATGCTTCGTCTCGTTGGTACGCCTGATCAGTTCACGGATGCTCGAGATCCCGTCTCCCTCGATGCGAGGCGGATTTCCCTGAAAGAATCCTGCGAGCTTCCCTCCCACCAACGTTCCTCGACAAACGCCTCCTTCGAGATGCGTCCCGACGTACACATACCGGCAGAGCGTCTGCGCGCTCCGGAATCCGAGACGAAGCTCATCGAGAGTATCGATGAATGTCGTCGTGTGCCGCGCGCGCGAGCCCGCGCGCGGCTTCGTGACCACCCTGCCGCCGCACTCTTCGAATGCGCGTACCGCGTCCGCCTCATCCGAGACGCTGAACGCCGGCGGCATCGGGATCCCATGCTCCCGTAATGCGCGATTGAGAAGGACTTTGTCGTCGAGCCATGCGTATCCTTCCTGCTTCGAATGCGGCGGGATTGGCAGGCTCTCGAAATAGATCCATTCCTCATCCAGGAGCGCGCGGTACACTTCCGTATAGGTGCCTAAGAATCTGAGCTGTTCCATCCGTATCCCCCGCCGAGCCGCTTCTTCCCAGATGACCTGCGAGCGGTACGATGCGGCGCGCGAAGGATCGTTGTTGATCCGGATGAAGCCGAGCAGTATGCCGAGGGAATAATTGAATCGATCGACATGAGCCAGGAGATGCCGCAATGCGGCCTCCAGACGCGAGAGGAATGGGATGCTGATCAGGAATCGCCCCAGGTATCCGTGCCATATCGCGACGGTTGCCATCGAATACGCCGCCGTATGATTGATGGGGCTATTCCCGCACGCCTTGCACGAGCCGATATGCTCTTTGTATTCGGGCGTTTCCACGCTGATAAGTATAGCGCGCATGAGAAAACCCCCCGAAGGGGGCTTTCTTAATGACTACCGATCATAGGCGGCAAAAGCTAACCACTAGATTTCTAATGATAGCACTCGCTGGGATGCGCAAGGCAGAGGATGGGGACAGTCTACAAGATCATTTCGGCCCCTTTCCCTGTCGCGCTCCAGCCGTCGTGGTTGTCACGCACGAGATTCTTCTCCTTCATCTTCCCCACCATCTCGATGAGGCGTTCGATGAGCGCCTTGGGATCGGAATCGAAGACGATGAAATCGTTAGGCCGATGCGCGGCGGCGATGACTTCCCTCAGGAATTCGTCGGTCTTCCACTCGCCTTCGAGGACGCCGATGGGACGGCGGTCCTCGAACGATACTGAGAATTCATTGAGTGTTCCGACGCGGCCGGGGCCGATCACCATCGCATCAGAAGAGCGCACGAAGAGGAGGTCACGCCCCGCATAGCCGAAGCCGGTATAGATGACGACATCCATGAAATCAAGCGGGAGGCCATACACTTCGATATGCTCACGCTCCGTGGACGCCGGCGAGACGCCGATCGAGAACCCGCATTCATCTTTCGCTCCCATCGCGGCATACATCGGGAAGCCGGTCGTAGCGCCCGTTGTGATGATGGCACCTTGCTTCGCGATCTGCCTGCCGATCTCTTTCGCCTTTTCGAGGGCATCAAGGCCTGAGCGGCTCGTATCGGCCGTCCCAGAGACGCCGATCTTTATGACGCCGTAACCGTTCGGAAGCCGGCAGAAATTCTTCGGCGGAGAAACGTGGTTAGGATGAATGATTTTCAGCGGCTTCATGGGAAATAATTGTATCACGCTCCCTCAGCCAGCGTGCGACGAAGAATCCGCCGAAGCCGCCGAGCGTATCCATCAGAAGATCGAGCGTCGTATCGAGCGCATAATTATCGGAGTCTCGTGTCATGCCGATCGCGACTTCGAATATCTCCCACGCCACGCCGATGAGGAATGCACCGAGGACGATCTTGAAAAGCCGCGGTTCATGCCGCCGGAAACGCAGGAGCCATACGAGGAGGAGGGCAGTCCAGAGACCGCCCGCGAAATGGACGATGCGATTGAGGAGAGGAAAATGCCAATATAGATAAAACTGTAGCGCGATGATATGGACGACGGCGATCGACGCGAGGAGCGCAGCTTGCGCGAAGAAGAGACGTCGGCCGGGCATAGGCAGTATAGAAGGTTACTTCTGAAAAAACTTCGCCGAAGCGAAGTCCTTTCAGTGCGGCAGGTACGGCAAGCCTGGGCATTGGAGACCAGGTGGGTTTCCGCAGCATCTACGCCACAGCGCAGAGCTATATGAGAATCCCTTTCTTAAACCAAGCAGGTTGAAAGTACCGGCCGCTTGAGTCAGTATACCACTTCCGATATTACTCCAAAATGCCGTCGAGATTCACGTCGTAGAGGATCTGTTCATTCACGAGACGGTAGTTGAGAAGATCTTTCTCCTCGAACCAGAGAGAGACTTCACGCTTCCCTTCCTCGGCGTTCTCCGAGCAGTGGATGAGATTGCGCACTGCGCGGTCATCGATGGCCGCGATGCCGTATGAATCGAGCGTGAGGTCACCGCGGATGGTGCCGACATCGGAGGTCGAAGGCTCGGTATCTCCCGTTATCTTGCGGATGACGGCTGCGGCCTGATTTCCTTCCCAGACCATCATGAGGGTCGGTCCCGAAGTCATGAACTTCACGAGCTGTCCGATGATGTCCTTGCCGTATTGAATGGCCTCTTTGGTGATCGCCTGTCCCGATACCTTCTTGTCTTCGAGTATCTTCGTCCCCTTCTTGAGGAACCATGCGTCGTCCTTGTTGTAGTGTTCCCAGAGCTTCTTCTCATCGATGAGGCCAAAACGGGTGGCGATGAGCTTGAGACCGGTGCGCTCGTAGCGCGTGATGATCTCGCCGATAAGCGAGCGCTGGACGCCATCCGGCTTGATAATGACGAATGTACGTTCTTTTTTAGGATGATCCATACGATATTTGGTAAAGGCAGGTGCGTGCCCAGGCACTGCCCGGAAACACATCTGCCCTTGGCTAATTAATAGGTCGGCGCGGCTGGCTAGGATGTCTCGTAACGGGCTCGTATCTCCGCCTCGATCTCTTCCCGGTCGCGACCGAACGTACGATACGAAAGTTCCTTCAATGCGTCAACCTGCGAGTGGTCGAACACGGGCAGATCAGGGGTCTTCAGAGTGAACGGACGCGCAGGCACGCCGTGCACGAGCATGGCGACGGACGCGTGGCGGAACTCCTGATTCTCGAGATCGGAGCGGGTGAAGACCGGATGGAACTGCTTCTCGAGGAACTCGGCGTCCGTCGTGCCGATGCGGAAGGCTATCTTGGTGCCGACGTTGCCGATGACGGCGTCGCGGATGTCCTCCGGCAGCTGGGCGATGAACTGATGCGCCACGGTGAGCGAGAGTTTGTATTTGCGCGCTTCCGAGAGGATGGTGGAGATGCTCGGCGTCGCGAAGTTCTGGAACTCATCGATGTAGAGATAGAAGACCGGCAGCTGCCCCGCGGTCTCGGTGCGCGAGAATGCGGCCTGCAGGAACTTCGAGACGATGACGAGGCCCAGGAGTGAGGCATTACGGTCCCCGAGGCGGCCTTTGGAGAGGTTGGCGAGGAATATCTTCTTCCCGTCCATGATCTCCCTGAAATTGAAGGCTGATTGCTGCTGCGCGACGATGGGACGCATGATGTCGTTGGCGAGGAAGACGTCGAATTTGGACGAGATGTACGGGACGATGTTCTCGAGCGAGGCTTCCCCGCCTGCAGCCTCCGCGATCTTCGTCCAGAAATTGACCACGACCGGATTCTTGCACCGCGAGATCTTCATACGGCGGAATTCCGCATCGGAGAGGACGCGCGGCACTTCGAGGAACGTCGAACCGCTCTCCGGATCCTCGACGACCAACTGCACGCAGTTGCGGTAGTACTGCTCGAACATCGGGCCGAACGCCTCCGGAACGTCCGCATAGAGCTTGCGGAAGATGTTGTAGACCTCGTCGATGACGAAGGTCTTCATCTCCGGCTTCGAGCGGTCGTATTCGAGCATATTGAGGCCCATCGGGCGCGCCGAATACGCCGGATCGAAATAGATGACGTCTTTCATGCGCTCCGGCGGCACGGCGGCGAGGACATCTTGGATATCGTTACCATGCGGATCGATGAAGGCGACGCCTTCTCCGTTGCGCATATCCTGGATGATCATGTTCTTGATGAGGCCCGTCTTACCGGTACCGGTCTGTCCGATCACGTAGCAGTGGCGCAGGCGGTCGTCGGCACCGAATCGCACGTCGCTCTCTTCGGCACCGTAGCGGTTCATGCCGAGCGTGATGCCATCGGCCGCCATCTCGACGGGCGCAGGCGCCTGCTTCGCATGCGCCTTCTTGAGTTCGCGCGAGGTCGTCACGCGCTCCGCGGTGAAATGCACCATCGTGGCGATCTCGGCGAGCGAGAGCGGAATCGAGTATGAATGATCGAACGTGCGGTAGGTGAAATCACGGAGGAATTGGGCGATGCTCCAACTGCCGACCTTCTTGAAGACGAGCCGGTTGCCTTTGGCATCGTCGAACTGGGCGAACGGCGTGATGAGATTATTGAGAAGGCCGTCGGCCCGCGCGGCATCGGGAGCCGATGCGACGAGCCGGATGATGGTCGGCACGATACGGGTCTTGAGCTTCCGACCGATCGCTTCGGTAGCCACCTGGTCTCCCTGCTTCGGCGCCCGATTCTTTTCCTCCTCGCGTAATTTTTCGGATGTCAGGACGCTATCGACGACATCATGCACGAAATCCCCCAAGAAAGTCTCGGGCGTATGGAGCGCCTTGTCGAGATGCTTCCCTCGCTCGAGCGAGCGCAGTATCTTCTTATAGTGATTGTTGTACCGTTCACCTTCCGTGGAGACCACGATCTGCAGCGCCGCGCCTTCGCCGTGCTTGGCGAGCTTGGCGAACGACGCGAGGAGCACGTTCATAGGATCGTGTTCGAACATCTCGTAGGTCTTCAAGGGATACGCCGGATGCTCGTTCAAGGTCGCATAGGCGCCGACATGAGCGCCGGAATAATTGAAGAGGTTGTAATCGCCGCGCAACTCCGCGATGCGGGCATTGGGAAAAACCGACGAGATAAGACGCTCTGCGAGCTGCTGCTTCTCACGCGGGACGGCCACATAGAGTGACGCCTCTTCCGTGCCTTCGGGGACCGCGATCTCGATGGAGAATCCTTCCTGGGGCGTGATGAACGAGAGGAATCCCGCATACAACTGCTCGGAGGAGCCGAGGATCTGCTCGAGTTTCTGCTGACCCTGTTTATCAGGATCGTTCTCGCCGTGGGCTTGCGGCTGGATCTCGAAGAGGACGAGGTGCAGGGCGCGGGCGACTCTTTCCGGTATCGGCATCCCCTTCTGCGGTAAGCCTTCGGCAATATAGCGCACGAGGATACGATGGAGGTCGTCCTCGAGGTGAGGATTCTTGAGGCGCGCAACGACGGAGAGCGCGTTACGGATGCCGCGCTCCGAGATGATCTTCAGGAGCCCGTCCATCTGGACGTCATGCGCTTCCGGCTCGAGCTTCAGGGCTTCGCGCACGGTATCGTGCTCGGGCATCACGCTCGCTTCGTGAAGGACTGCTGTGGGGGCCGTCGCAGCATATTCGACGACCTCGCGCTTCGCGATGCGTTCATGTTCGAAGGCGTTCCCCGCCGTCTCCATCTCCTTCTCCTTCTCGGCGACGCGCGCACGCAGAAAGGCGAGCTCCTCTTCAGGATTCTTGAATTTCGGTGCGGCGTCCGCCAATTGGCGGATCGGACGCTCCCCTGTGCGCGGCGGCATGAGGAAATTATACACCCTCTTGTTCTAGAAAACGCGCTGCTTTTAAGATGAGTACACAGCTTGCAGCGTGCGTAATCTTGTTTTCCATGACCATATTGAGTACTTCTTCAAACTTGATTTTATGTAGCGTTATGACTTCGGTTCCCTCGTGACGCAGGTCATCGGTAACTCGTAATTTCCGAGCAAGATATATATTCGCCGGCGAATCTATAATAGAGGTGAAAGGATTCACTATTCCCAAATCAATCCATTCTTCCGCCTCAATGCCTGCCTCTTCTTTTAGTTCACGCTGCGCGGCTTGTAATAGATTCTCTCCATCGTCTAAGGCTCCGCTTACGACTTCGACGCTGATACGTCCGAGTGCGTATCGAAATTCTTCGGTCAAATACACATACCCTTCGTCATCGAGAGCCAATATCGATGCGCCACTTTTCATGGTCACAACTCCAAACAGACCATCCTTTCCATCTGGACGGATAACCTGGTCCTCACGAACTTCTATCCATGGATTCTCATATTTCACTACACTGCTTTTTATCTTCCACGGACCATGCTCTTTCATACCTTCGTCAAAATCTCTGGTCCATTCTTGGTGACGATGATGGTGTGTTCAACATGCGCCGTGCGCGAGCCGTCCTTGGTGCGGTAGGAATGGCCATCGTCATCGACGTAGAGATCCCCCGAGCCCCGCGCGAACATGGGTTCGATGGCGATGACGAGCCCTTCTTCGAGCGGCTCGTCGAACCGCGGATCGCGATAATTCGGCACATGCGGCTCTTCGTGGACTTTCTTCCCCACGCCGTGCCCGGAGAGGTTCTTCGGGAATCCGAGTCCGTACTTCTTGGCGACTTTCTCGACGGCCTCCCCGATGTCCCCCGTCGTGTTGCCCAGACGCGCCGCAGCGATGCCCGCCTCGGTCGCTTCATAGGTCGCCTTCACCATCTGCTCGTCTTTCGGGTCGCGTTTCTTCCCGGCGATAAGCGTCACCGCGTGATCCGTATAGAAACCCTTATGCTTGATGCCGAAATCGAGGGAGACGACATCGCCTTCCGCGATGACGCCGCCATTCTCGCTGGCAGGAGAATGCACGATGACGTCGTTGATGGATACGCAGAGCGCCGACGGGTACGGATCGCCCGCGCGCGAATCGCGATAGTGAAGGAACGCCGGCGTGTCGCCGTCGCGCTCCACCATCGCGCGCGCTTTCTCTTCGAGTTCATGGGCCGTGACGCCCGGCTTTACCATCTTCGAGAGCTCCTGCAGATGCGTGGCGAGGCGCCGGCCGCCCTCCCGCAGGATATCTATTTCTTTTTTCGTCTTCGCGATCATGTGAGTCCCAATTTAGTAAGGATGTCGGCGTGAATCGTCTCGATGTCTGGTTCGCCGTCAATGACGTGTATCGTGCGGCCGCGCTCGCGCAGGAGTTCAAGCTGCGGCATGACGTCAGATTTGGTCCACGCGAGGCGTTTGCGAATCGCCTCTTCGGTATCATCATTGCGGCCGCGTGCGAGCAAACGCTTGATGATCGACTCTTCCGAAAGTTCGATGGAGATGACGGTGAAATTTTCGCGCCCGAAGAACTTCATCGCATCATCGTAGGCCGCCGTCTGCTCAGGTCCGCGCGCCAGGCCATCGGCGATGATGTGCTCATCACCCGTCAGGTTTTCCACTATTTTCTTCGTTTGAAGGTAAATAGCCATGAAATCCGGCATGCGGATACCCGCATCAATAACCTCGCCGGTGAGCTTGCCAGCAAACGAACCGGAGTCGCGTAGGTTGCGAAACTCCTGCCCCATGTCGATATGGATGATCCCACGGTCCGATTTGGAACGGAGGTACTCCATCAGCATCTTCACCTGCGTGCCCTTACCCGCTCCCTGGGCGCCGAAAAAAAGGACCGATAACGGCCGGAAAACTGCTGCGGGAGATGTTTCGGTCATGATTCGAGAGTATACCCTTCTTTACGCAGGATTTCTATCACTTGATCGACGGCAGCGTCGAGTTTGTTGTCCGCGTTCACGATCTGATAATCGCATTGCGGAGCATCTTCCCGGATCTCGCGGGCTGCGATTTCCATGCGTTTCGAGATTTCTTCGTTGCTCATTCCCTGATTACGAGCCCGGATGCGATTCTCGAGTTCTTCCAACGATTCCGGCATGATGAAAAACGACGTGGAATTATAGTGCTCGTGCAGATATCGCACGCCGATGATATCGAGATGGCACAGCACGACGTCGCCGCGCGCGAGACGTTTTTCGAGATCAGGTTTGTAGACGCCGTAATGCGTACCGAGTGACTTCACATCGCGATGCTCGAGGATATCCCCTTTCGCGAGCGCGTCCATGAATTCGGGCTCTGAGAAAAAGTAGTAGTCGACTTCATGCTGCTCGCCCGATCGCGGTGCGCGCGTCGTCGCCGTGACGAGCCGCGAACAATTCCTGAAATGGGCGGTCACGCCTTCGATGACGGAGTTCTTCCCGCTGCCTGCGGGACCGGCAATCACGACAACTTGTTTCTGCATGGCGGCATCCTATCATACGGCTCGATTGCCAGGCGAGTACCCAAATGATAAGTTGAACCCGGCCCGATGATACGGAGGAACACATGTCTCAGGAGCCGATTGAGCCTGTCTTCTACCAGGCATTCGTCAGGATGCCGTGGTTCTGCTCTGAACATAGGGAGTGGCTTTTCGAGGAACCGGAACCCGTCACGCAGCCACGCACCTCTCGTACCGATACTGAGCAGGATCTGAAAGCGTTCAAGGAAAAGATGCTCGGGGAGGGCGGCGAATGGGCGGCTGATTATGCCGCGGCCATAGCAGCGCGCGACCCGGTGCCCTCTTTCAGCATCAAGCAAATCTGGCCCGTCGTAGAAGAAGAGGCCGGAGAGGAAGACGACTGGAATCATGACTAAGACCTGAAAGGAGCCCGCACGGGCTCCTTTTCTTTAATACTCGCGGATGGAGGTCTGCGCGTCGATCTTCTTCACGACGTCGAGGACGACGGAAACCGCGATGAGGAGCGCCGTGCCGCCGATGGTGATCGCGCTGATTCCGGTCGCGCCCTGGAGGATGATCGGAAGGACCGCGATGCCGCCGAGGAAGAGGGCCCCCACGAGCGTGATGCGCGTGATGATGTTGCCGAGGTATTCCGCCGTGGTGATGCCGGGGCGGACGCCCGGGATGAATGCGCCGTTCTTCTGGAGGTTCTTAGCGACCTGGTGCGGCTCGAACGTGATCGCGGTGTAGAAGAACGTGAAGATGAATACCAGCAGGAAGTAGAGGATGCCGTAGACGAACTGGTTGCCGAGCGCGCTCAGCACCCCCTGTCCGGCTGATGCGAGCCACGGGATGGAGGACTGAGCGATAAAAGTCGCTACCATCTGCGGCAGAAGAAGGAGCGAGAGGCCGAAGATGATCGGCATCACGCCCGCCTGATTGAGACGCAGCGGGAGGTACGTGGAGACGCCGCCCATGACCTTCATGCCGCGCACGCGGCGCGCGTAGGTGACCGGGATAGGACGCTCCGCTTCCGTGATGAAGACGACGCCCGCCGTGATGACGACCGCGACGGCCATGAGGCCGATGTATGCCGGCAGCTGGGAGACATCGAATGAAAAGATGAGTTGCGCGAGCGACGACGGGATCGAGGCGACGATGCCCGCGAAGATGATCAGGGAGACGCCGTTGCCGACGCCGAATTCCGTGATGATCTCTCCGATCCACATGAGGAAGATCGATCCTGCGGCGATGATGAGGGTGTTCACGATCACGGCTTCCAGATCCATGGGGGGGATCGCGCCGTTCTGCTGCAAGAGGAGGAGGAATGCGAATCCCTGGAGGAAGGCGAGCGGCACCGTGAGGTAGCGCGCGTATTGCATGAAGCGCGCGCGGCCGGCATCCCCTTCTTCCTGATAGACCTCCTTCAGCTTCGGCACGAGGACGGTGAGGAGCTGCATGACGATGGACGCGGTGATATACGGGCCCACGCCGAGCATGACGATGGAAAGGTTGGAGAAGCCGCCGCCCGAGAAGACGTTGAGAAGACCGAAGAACTGGTTGTTCGCGAGGAATGCCGCGAGGCCCTCGGCGTTGACCGACGGGATCGGGATCGCGGCGAGAAGGCGGAAGATCATGAGGGCCCCCAGCGTGAAAAGGACGCGCCTGCGGAGCGAGGCGTCTTCAGCCACGATCTTGATCTTGCGCACGAATGCTTCGAACATAGATTATGAAATGCTTCCTCCCGCCTTCTCGATCGCGGCCTTGGCACCTGCTGAAACCGTCGCGCCTTTCACGGAGAATTTCTTCTTCATCTCCCCTCCTCCGACGATCTTGACCATCGGGAGATGGCGCTTGCTGCTGCCGAGGAGTCCGCGCTCGACGAGGCTCTTCGGCGTGATCTCAGCGCCGGAGTCGAATGCGGCTTCGATACGCTCGATGGAGACGGTGATAGGGCGCGGCTTCGCGTTCCAGACGGTGCGTCCGCGGTTCTTGCCGTAGCCACGGCGCTTCGGGATCTTCTTGATGATGTCGCGGAGCTCTGGGCGCTTCTTGTTACCTGCACGCGCGGTCTGGCCCTTGCCGCCGCGGCCTGACTGCTTGCCGCGCGTCGAAGACTGTCCGCGGCCGACGCGGCGGTATGCGCGCTTCGTCATCCGCTTGAGTGTGTGAAGTCCGGTCATACTTATTTCTTTGCGACGTCCCCGAGCGCTTTCATGGCCGCGCGGGCGTTGTTGATAGGGTTGTGGCTGCGCGAGAGGATCTTCGCCGTGACGTCGGTGACACCTGCGAGCTCGAGGACGGCGCGTACGGAAGAACCGGCGACGAGTCCGCGCCCTGGGGACGGACGGATTTCCAGCACGGATGCGCAGTATTTGGCGCCGATGTTGTGCTTGATGGAATTGGTCTTGGTGAGATCGAGCGTGATCATGTGGCGCTTGGCATGGCGGGTCGCCTTCTCGATGGCGAGCTGCGTGTCCATCGCCTTCCCTAATCCGACGCCGACACGTCCCTTCTTATCGCCGATAGCGATGCAGACGGAGAAATTGAAGCGGCGGCCGCCTGCCATGACGCGGGCGACACGGCGGATGCCGAGCATCTTCTGTGCGAACTCCGAGCGGCGCTCATCGCCTCCGCGGCGCGGGCCACGCGGTCCTCCGCGGCGATCGCGGTTCTCTCCGCGGCTGCGCGGCGCGCGGGCACGGAACGCCGGCTCTGCCGCTGCAGCAGCTGCCTCAGGTACGATGACTTCAGTCTCCGGCATGTCCGCCGGGATCTCGGTCACTGGTGTTTCTTGGATATCAGCCATATGCATTAGAATTCGAGTCCTGCCTTACGCGCCGCATCCGCGAACGCCTTGATAGTGCCGAGATATTGGAATCCGCCGCGGTCGAAGACGACTTTCTTCACGCCCTTCTCCCCTGCGAGCTTCGCCAGCGTCGCTGCTGCGGCTTCTGCGCGTTCGCGCGGAGTCTTGCCCTTCTCCGATGCCGAGCTGACCGCCGCAAGCGTGAGGCCTTTCGTGTCATCGATGATCTGTGCGGTCACACGCGTGTTCGATTTGTAGATCGAAAGGCGCGGGCGTTCCTGCGAACCCGAGACCGTCGCGCGTACGCGGCGATGGCGTCGTTCCCGCTGTTCTGTCTTTGAAAGAGTGGTTTTCATATTCGTTATGCGGCTGCGGCTGCTTTCTTGCCCTGCTTGATGCGGACGACTTCGCCTTCGTAGCGGATGCCCTTCCCTTTGTACGGCTCCGGCTTCTTGATCTCGCGCACCGATGCGGCGAATTGCCCAACGGCGTCCTTGTCCGCTCCGGAGACCGTGATGACGTTCTTCTCCACGATGGCGGTGATGCCTTCGGGGATGGCGACGAGGACCGGGTGCGAGAAGCCGACGGTGAGCTTGAGGTTCTTACCGCTCGCCTCCACCTTGTAGCCGATGCCTTCCACCTGGAGCTTCTTGACGAACGGCGTGTTGACACCATTGATCATGTTCTTCACATGCGCGGCGTAGGTGCCCCAGAGCGCCTTGGCGAGGCGGGTGTTGTTCGCCGGCTCGACGGATGCATTGCTGTCGGCGACAGCGACCTTCACGGCTGGATGTATGGAACGCGTGAGCGTGCCACCTTTCCCTTTCACGATGATGGCGTCCGAAGTGACTGAGACTTCGGTGCCAGCAGGGATTGCGATTGCGAGTTTGCCGATACGTGACATAAAGATTAGTTCGTAGAACGTAGTACGTAGTACGTAGTAGTTACCATATTTCAAAAAGCGCTTCGCCCCCGACTTTCTCCTTCCGGGCTTCGAGACCCGTCTTGATGCCCTTGGGTGTCGAGAGGATGAGGTGGCCGTGGCCGTAGCGCACGGGGATGATGTCGCTCGCGCCGCGGTAGAGGCGGCGGCCCGGCTTGGAGACGCGCTTCACGCCCTGGATCACGTGCTTGCCGTTCTCGTCGTATTTGAGGACGACATCGATGGTCTTCTTGACCTTCTTCCCCTTCTTCTCGATCTGCTTCACGAAGCCGATGTCCTTGAGCTTCTCGGCGATCGCGAGCTTGAACATCGAGAACGGGACAGAGACGGTCTGTTTCTTGACAGCCCCGGCATTGGTGAGGCGCACGATGAAATCTCCGATAGGGTCGGTGATCATAGGTTACCAGGAAGACTTCTTAACGCCCGGGATATTGCCTTCGAGCGCTTCCTCGCGGAAGCAGATGCGGCAGAGGTTGAAATCGCGCATGAAGCCGCGTGGGCGACCGCACTTGAAGCAACGACGGACCGTACGCGAAGAGAACTTCGGTGTGCGGTTCGCTTTGGCGATCATTGATTTCTTGGCCATAAATGGATTTATGCGCCGGAGGAGTGTTTCAGGACCTGCACCCGGCCTTACGGCGATGGGTTATGGATTCCCGATTCGTGGCCTAGATTCTGGCAGTTTCCGAGGAGAGACCCTCGGACTTACTCAAACTCAGGCCCCCTACGAGGCAGAGGAAATATACGCGAGGGAAGCAGGAAAGTCAATGTTATACGCGTTTAATCCTGTAGTCCTTGCATCCAATCCGTCACCTCTTTCTTTATTCCAAAAGTGGCCCAATTGCCGGTTACCTCAATTATCATAATCTTATCATTGCTATCTATATGGTTCTTGATACCATCTCTCACCTCTTCTGCGGTCTGGTCAGTTAAAATAATCCATACTGATTGGAGTGGTTTTGCCCAATTTTCATAAGTCTTTATATAATTTATGAGGCGTACATAATCTAGCCGTGTCTCCGGCCCTCCTAGATCATATGAGATGAGAAATTTGTTCATACATTTATTTTGAAGATGCGTCGCTGGCTTCCGAGCTTGCTGAAGAAGGACTTATTGTACCTACATCACGCGCTTCCTCGGCCTGACCCACAATTGCGGACACGACTGATGATGCTGCCTCAGAACTCTTTCCTTGCAACATTGTAATCTGCGCCAACAGAGCATCAATCTGCGCTTGCATTGTTGATATCTGTGTTTGAAGCTGAGCTTTCTCTTCAATGAGCCGCTCGGCGAACGTAAACACGCGGGTCGCTTGTCCCGTTACCGCTTCGTTCGAACCCTTCAGCGTTTCTAGTTCCTTAAGATTTTTTGAGCGCTCCGCTTCACGTTCCTGCTCTTGCCTCTCTTTTTGCCACAATTCGTCTGCCTTTTCGCGAATCATGTCTTTCACATTCTTTAACTTACCTTTCGCTCCGAAGAAGTTGAATTCATCGAGTGAGAAGAAGAGAAACGTGAGCACTCGTCTGAAAAAAAGAAGGGCAATGAGAACAATGAGGGGCCAAATAATCACATTCAATATTTCAAGGAGTCCAGCGAGATTTAAACCCTCGCGGTAATACGCTATCAAGAGTGCCCCAACAACGAGTAACGCGAGCATGTTGGGAATCGCGTCAAGTAATCGCCAGAGGAAGTTTTTTATGATTTGCATATCTTTTTACAAAAGACCGCCTCTCGGCGGTCTTTTATCTTACTTCTTTGCTTCTGAACCAGCTTCTCGAAGAGGAATGCCGAGGTGGCGCAGGAACGCTTCCGCCTCCTTCTTGTTCTTTGCGGTGGTCGTGATGGTGACGGCAAGACCGAAGATGTCCTTCGCCTCTTCGTCGGCGGTCTCAGGGAAGACGATGTGTTCCTTGAAGCCGAGCGTGATGTTGCCCATCTCGTCGATAGCCGTCGTAGGGATGCCGCGGAAGTCGCGCACTCGTGGGAAAACGATATGGATGAGCTTGTCGAGGAACGACTGCATGCGCGCTCCGCGGAGCGTCACCTGATAGCCCGAGAGGTCGCCGACGCGCACCTTGAAGGTCGCGATCGCTTTCTTCGCATTGCGCAGCGCGGGCTTCTGGCCCGTGAGTTTTGTCAGACGGTCGAGGATGAGCTCGCGCTTCTTCTTGTCGGAGACGGAGCCGACGCCGATCGAGATGACGACCTTCTGGACGCGCGGCGCCTGCATGGCGCTCGTGTACTTGAAATCACCTTTCATCGCGGTGAATGTCCCCTTCAACTTCTCTGCGGTGGTAGTAATCGTAGCCATATTATGAAATCGCTGTGCCGCTCTTGACCGCGATGCGCTGGCGGTTGCCGTCCTTGCTTCGCGTGATCTTGATGCGCGTGCGCGTGCCGTCCTTCGGATCCGCGAGCATGACGTTCGAGACGTGAATCGGCATCACCTTGTCGATGATCTGGCCCTTACGGCTCTGGCCGCTCGCCTTACGATGCTTCTTCGCCATGTTCACGCCGTCGATGACCACCTGATCCTTCTTAGTGATGACGCGCGCGACGGTGCCCGTGACGCCACGGCTCTTTCCGGCAATGACGATGACCTTGTCTCCTTTTTTCAATTTCATAATGAATTTGTATTTCCCTAAACCCTAGTGGCTAGTGGCTATCAAACTATTTCCGGCGCGAGCGTGCCGATGCGCTGATAGCCGCGTTCGATGACTTCGCGCGGGATCGGGCCGAACACGCGGGACGCCTTCGGCTCCTTCGGCTCCTTGCCGCTTCCTGCGATGAGAACGACGGCGTTCTCATCGAATCGGACGTACGAGCCGTCCTTGCGGCGCAGGGGCTTGCTCTGGCGCACGACGACCGCACGATGGATCTCCTTCTTCTTGATCGCCTTGCGCGGCTGCGCGGTCTGGATGGAGATGACGACCTCGTCGCCAATCTCGGCGTAGCGGCGCCTCGAGCCGCCGAGCACCTTGAATACGCGTCCGATCTGTCCGCCGGAGTTGTCTGCGATCTTCACGAGTGTGCGCGGCTGTATCATAAATTATTTCACGAGCTCGAAACGCTTGCGCTTCGAGATGGGACGCACTTCGCGGATGGAGACCTTCTGCCCGACCTGAGCCGTATTCCCCACATCGTGGACAAGGAACTTCTTGCTTGAGCGGAGGAACTTCTCGTACTTCGGATGCTTCACGTAGCGTTCGATCGACACCGTGCAGGTGTCCTTCATGGCGCTCTTCACGACGACGCCTTCGAGGATCTTTCCGTTGTTAGTTGTGGTTTCCATAGGTCAAAAGTCGGCGTATCTTAGCCGTTTTTCTTCTTCGAAGCAAGGTCGCGTGATTTTATCTCCGTGAAGATGCGGGCGATGTCGCGGCGGAGCGTCCGGCCCTCCTTGACGTTGCGGGAGCGCGAACCGGCCTCGCCGAAACGGAACTTGCGCAGGGACTCGCGCTTTTCCACGATTTCCTTCTGCAATCCTTCGATGTCCATTTTTTTGATATCAGCCATATGAATGTTATTGACGTGCGATCACACGTACTTTGAGGGGAAGCTTGGTGCCTGCCTTGCGAAGCGCCTCGCGCGCCATCGCTTCCGGCGCGCCGTCGACTTCGAAGATGACGCGACCCGGACGGACGTCGAAGACGTAGCCCTGCACGTCGCCCTTTCCGGAACCCATGCCTACTTCCGCGGCCTTCTGCGTGAACGGACGATCTGGGAAGACGCGGGTCCAGACTTTTGCAGTTTTCCCGGCAGCGCGGTGAAGCGCACGGCGTGCGGCTTCGAGCTGGTTGGAAGTGACGCGCGCCTGCGTCGTCGCCTTGAGGCCGAATGCGCCGAATGCGACGGTGGTACCGCGGGTCTCAGGCTGCACGAGACGGGCGCCGCGGCGGCGGCCGGTCTGCCACTTGCGATGCTTTGTTTTCTTAGGAGACAACATATGGATTCAATTATGCGCGCGGCGTGCCGGACTTCCCTTTCTTGTCCTCGAAGATATCGCCGCGATAGATCCAGACTTTGACGCCGATGACGCCGTACGGGAGGTATGCGGTCTCGCGGGCGAAGTCGATGTCGGCACGGATGGTCTGGAGCGGGACGCGGCCGCGCTTGATCTCCTCCTGGCGGGACATCTCTGCGCCGCCGAGGCGGCCGGAAACGGCGATGCGCACGCCCTGCACGTCGCGGTTCGCCATCACCTTCTCCACGGTCTGCTTCAAGACACGGCGGAACGGCATGCGCTTCTCGAGGCCTTCGGCGATCATGTAGGCGACGACCGGCGACTGCGATTCAGGCGAGCGGACTTCCTCGATATCGAGCTTGATGGGAAGCTTCGGCACGCCCTTCACGGCATGGGTCGCTTTCGTGATCTCCTTGATGAGCTTCTGGGAGCCTTCGCCGCCGCGGCCGATGACGAGGCCCGGGCGCGAGGTCTTCACGAGGACGCGGATAGCCTGGCGGGTGCGCTCGATCTCGACGGAGGTGACATACATGCCGCGCAGGCGCTTCTTGAGGAAGCGACGGATGGTCGTGTCGATCATGACGTTCTCGCGGTACTGCTTGGGGGTCGTCGCGAACCAGCGGGACTTCCAGTCGCGGATGACGCCGAGACGATGTGCAAACGGATGAACTGTGTGTGTCATATAGATTATTTGGTTGTCTTCCCTGGCCGGGCAGGCTTAACGCGCGCCTTCCCTGGCCGGGCAGGCTTTTCAGTTGCCTCCGCCTTCGCTTCTGTCTTCACTTCCTTCTTCGGGGAAGCGACGATCGCGCCGAGTTCGATATTGACGATGGACATCGTGCGACGGACACCCGCAGCGCGGCCACGGGCCATCGGCTTGAAGCGGCGCAGCACGGAGCCCTTGTCGACGGTGATGGTCTTCACGATGAGATTCTCCGGATTCATCCCCTGCTGGCGTGCGTTGGCGATCGCGGAATCAAGGAGCTTCTGGATCTCCGGAGACGACTTCTTCGGGAGGAACGCGAGCGTGTCGCGAGCGATGAGGACGCGCTTGCCGCGGATCATATCAGCGACGAGGCGTACCTTGCGTGGAGACTGTTTGAAATTGTAGAGGGATGCTTTCATACTTATTTCTTCTTGGCGTCGGTCGTTGTCGCCTTGGCGGCGGTCGAGGCTGCGATTTCGGCTTCCTTGGCCTTCATCTCGATTTCCTTCTGCATCTTTCCTCCGTGGCGGCCGAAGCGGGTCGTCGGAGCGAATTCGCCCAAGCGGTGGCCCACCATGTCCTCCGTCACGAAGACCTCGTCGAAGTTCTTGCCGGTATGAACGGCAAAGGTGAAGCCGACGAATTCAGGAGCGATCTGGCACGCGCGCGCCCACGTCTTGATGGAGCCGGCACCCGGTTTGCGGGCGGCGACCTTCTTGGCGAGTTTTACGTCCACGTAGGGACCTTTTTTGAGCGAGCGTGTCATATTTTTATTGAAGTTGTCGGCGTACTTTAGCTGAATTGTGGCTTAATGTCAAAGTTTTTTCTACTTGCGCTTGCCGACGCGGCGACGCTGCACGATGAAGACGTTCGAGTACTTCTTCGGATGGCGCGTCTTCTGGCCCTTGCCGGACGGCTTGCCCCAGAGAGTCTTGGCGCGGCGCAGTCCTCGGCCTTGCTTACCCTCGCCTCCGCCGTGCGGGTGATCCACCGGGTTCATGGCAGTACCGCGGACCGTCGGGCGCTTGCCCATCCAGCGGCTGCGGCCGGCTTTCCCGATGACCACGAGGCGATGTTCGTCATTCGAGGCTTCTCCGACGGATGCCCAGGCGGTGCCGATGATGCGGCGCACTTCGGTCGAAGGCATCTTGAGGTGCGTGTAGCCCGCATCCTGCGCGACGACCTCAGCATAATTACCAGCAGAACGTGCGATCTTGCCCCCGCCGTTCGGCTTCACTTCGATGTTGTAGACGAACGTACCGACCGGCATGTTCTTCAAGGGGAGACGGTTGCCGCGGGTGACCGGGGCGGTCTCCGAGACGAGGAACGAATCCCCTACTACTGAATTCTTCGGGAGGATGATGTAGCGCTTCGCGCCATCAGCGTAGACAGCGAGGCCGATGAAGGCGGAGCGGTTCGGATCGTACTCGATGGAGGTGATCTTCGCGGGGACGTCCTTCTTATCGAAATTGAAATCGACGTCGCGGAAGAGCTGCTTGTGGCCGCCGCCGCGATGGCGCATGGTGATGCGGCCCGCGTTGTTGCGGCCGAAACCGCGTTTGCCCCCGCCCTTGAGCGCTTTGTGCGGCTTATGACCCGAGAGAGTCTCGCGGTAATTGATGCGCGTCATCGCGCGCAAGCTCTTGGTAACCGGTTTGTAGTGTTTGATAGACATATTAATTGAGGCTTATGGTTTCGCCTTTCTTGAGATAGACGTAGGCCTTCTTGCCGCCTTGATGCACGCCGGACTTCCCCGTGCGCATGTTGCGGACGATCTTCGCGCGGACGTTCACGATGCGCACCATGCGCGGCTTCACGCTGTAGGTCGCGTTCACGGCCGACATGATCTGCTTCTTGTTCGCTGAAGTCGCGACATCGAAGACATAGACGCCGTCTGCGGAATGCATCGTCGCCTTCTCCGTGATGCGCGGGCTGAGGAGCACGTGCGAGAGATCCTGCTTCATGCCGGAGACTTTCGCGGCCTTATCAGCCGCCGGTGCGGATACAGATGCCTTCTCTGCCTTCTTCGTTGTTTTGCGTGAAAAGAGTGCCATATGGTTTATTGTTTCGAAGCCTTCGTCGCGCGGTGGCTGAGTATCGCCACGGCCGCTTCAGGATTCTCGATGACGAGGAATGAGTGCTTCAGGACGGCGACCGGATTGAGATCGCGCACGGGGCTCGATCCCACGTTGCCGATATTGCGGAAGCTCTTCACGATCGGCTCCTTCGCGTCGGAGAATGCGATGAGCGCGACGTTCTTCTTCGTCCAGCCGAGCTTCTCGAAGCCCGATTTCGAGAGGGCGACGAGCGCCTTCTTGGCGAGGGAGGTCGACGGCTTGTCGATGCCGAACGAATCGACGAAGACGACTTCGCCGTTCTGCAGCTTGCGGGAGAGCGCCATGAAGAGCGCTTTGGCGCGCATCTTGGCGGGAATGGTACGCTGGAAGACCTTCTCGTTGCTCGGGCCGTGAGTCACGCCGCCGCCTTTCCAGATCGGAGAGCGCGAGGAACCATGGCGAGCGCGGCCGGTGCCTTTCTGCTTCCACGGCTTGCGACCGCCGCCGCGGACATCGCCGCGCCCCTTGGTGTGGGCGACATTCGTGCGGGCGTTGTCCTGCATCGAAGTGACGACCTGGTGCATGAGCGATTCGTTCCACGCGACGCCGAAAACATTCTCCGGAAGCTCGAGCGAGCCTGCCTTCTTGCCCTGCGCGCTGAAGATGTCGGCCGTGAGGTTCATGACCTTCGCCTTCGCCGTAGGCTCCGTATCTGTCTTCTTGATTGTTTTCTTTGTAGCCATACAAATGTTTAGCCGCGGATCTCGATGAGCGTGCCCGGGCGTCCCGGGATCGCGCCTGAGATAAGCATAGTGTTCGCTGCCGCATCGATCTTGAGGACCTTGAGGTTCTTGACCGTCACGCGGTCGCCGCCCATGCGTCCTGCCATGCGCATCCCCTTCACGACGCGGCCGCCTGCGCGTCCGCCTCCGCCGATGCTGCCCGGTGCGCGCTCCTTGTTCTTCTGGCCGTGGGAGCGAGGTCCGCCGTGGAAACCATGACGTTTGACGACACCCTGGAAGCCCTTGCCCTTCGAGATCGCGGAAACGATGACGACGTCGCCGACAGCGAAGCTCGAGAGGTCGATTGTGGCACCGCGCTCGAGAGCGTCTCCGCCAGCTGGCGGAGTGCGGAATTCGCGGATATAGCGGGCGTTGGTGAGGTCCTTGAGGTGACCCTTGAGAGGCTTCGAGATGCGGGATTCGCGGCGCGTACCTGCACCGACCTGGATCGCCTGATAGCCGTCCTTCTCCGTTGTCTTCACCTGGGTGACGGTCATGGGTTCCGCAATGACGATAGTCGCGGCAGAGACCGTTCCTTTGTCGTCGAATATCTGGGTCATGCGACCCTTTACGCCGAGCATGAATTTCATGGTGTTTGAATGAAAAAACCGCGCACTAGCGCGGAATGAGAGTTCCGAGCCAGTGGTCCGATATTCGGACATGGATGCCTTCGTTCGCCGGCTGGCGAAGAGGTCACCGGAATATACACTACCTATAGGAGAAACGCAAATTCGGGCTTTATTTCAACCTCTTATTCAACGAATCCATTTGCGAAGTCAATTTCTCGATTGAATCAGTCAGATATGAGAGCAATTCTGTCTTTTCTACATCTGTAGCGGAGTTAGCAAGAATTCTTTCCTGTAGGGTTTTGATTCGTTGTTCATCCATAAAAAAATATTAGGCCTTGACGCCTTTCCTGGCTAATTTTGCCAACGCATTATTAATATGATCCCTTGATTCAACTGACCATATAAGCGGCTTGACCAACACGGCAGCTCCTAAAATCGCCATTACATACGGCTTGTACGAACTTTCAGGCATATTCCAAAGGTCTTGGAGGGCTACTGCTCCAACGGCTCCAGCAGTAAAGGCTCCAAGACCGGTAAATAATGCATTGATATTTACGCCCTTCTGAAGTTGGGAAATTATTTCCTGTGTCTCAGGGTCGATATTCTCAGTTGAGTCGGATTTCTCAAATAAAGTCTGGATGCTCGTCTTAAAACGCTCAAGTGCGCCTGACAACCTTCCTCGCTCTTTCTCCAAATCGTTCGTTCGTTCTAGTCGTGGTTGCGGTATTTTATCCATGGAAATTACTTGAACTGATAGATATTGTTTAGTATTCACTAACCATGAATTGCGTCAAGTAATTATCGCACCATCCCTGCCGAAGGCGGGAGCGAGCGATGCAATCGGCGCTGCCAGATGAGGAAGATGGCGACGCCCGCGAGGACGACGACGAGTGCCAGAAGCGCGATTGCGAGCGGATTCAGGGTCGCCGCGGGTTCCTGATAGACCGGCGGCGCCTGCTGTTTGAAGCTGTTCTGGCTATCAAGGTAATCCTGCGCGGTTCCTTGCTCTTGAGCCTGTGCGGCAAGCATATTCACCATGACGTCGATCTCGGCACTCGACATCTGCGCCGAGCGGGGGTCTTTCATGAGGTCTGCACGAATGGCCTCACGCAGGACGGCGTCGCCGGTGCTGGTGTCAGAGCCCGCGGAAGTCTGGGCAAACAAAAGTACCGGCAGCAGAAACGCGGCGATGGCGAGCGTTACGACTGCTCGAGAGAGAGTCATAAAACAATTATAGCTCCCCTGCGGGAGCTACTGCGGACTATCCCCACTATCGGAAAGTCAGTGGTAGTGATTGTTTACATCAACGATCTCAACAACATCCGGCTCCATAAAGATGAAGATTGCGCGATACTTGCGGTCAATTCTAAAGCTGTAGATCTGCAAATGCTTCGGTTCCAATAACTCAAAATTCAAACTCGGATGAAAGATGTTCTCCTCAAAAAGCTTCTTCTGCTTTTCGTATTTACGCAACAGATTGCGTCTTTTCAAGAATTCTTCTTGGTCTGCACGAAGAAGGAGGATCTTCATGCGGTCTCGGTTACTTCGTAAAATATGACGAGCGGGCGAGTCCTTTCGCCACACTATCGAGAAATTTCTTCGAGTAGCGGCCTGTTTCCTTCATAGCAGCAATCGCTTTCTTCGCATCACGCGTTGGCGGTGACTTGAACAAATTTGTCCCGGCAGAGGTAATAATCTTTCGGTACGCTGCCGCTTCTTTCTTAAGAGTCTCGTATTTGGCTTTGGGAATGGTCACCGTGCTCATAGAAACATTGTACCACATTGCAAGAAAAATCGCCGGAAGGGCGATTTTTCTTGCCTGTTTCCCGGTGTCGAGAAACTACATCATTTTGACATCAATAGAGACGCCCGACGGCAAATCGATATTAGTCAAAGCCTCGATGACTTTCGCCTCGGGATTGATGATATCGATCATGCGCTTGTGGACGCGCATCTCGAACTGCTCGCGGGAATCCTTGTCGATGAAGGCGCCACGATTGACGGTGTATTTCTTGATGTCGATGGGCAAGGGGACGGGACCGATGATGGTCGCGCTGTAGCGAAGAGCGGTGTCGATTATCTGCTTCACTGACTTGTCCAGGACAGCATGCTCATAGGCGCGCACCTTGATGCGCAGGCGGTGTGTCGCCTCTCCTTTCTTCCCGCCTTTTGAGCGGGGTTTAGCTGTCTTGGTCGCTGTCATAGAACCCGCGGAGTATGCACCATCCCGAGGGAAAACGCAAGATTGAGGGTCGCGCATTGACACCCCCACCGAATCCTCTATTGTGACGCGAGTTCAACCCCAGGAATGGAGGATCGAATGATCTTTCCGAAGGCGATAATGGACCGGCCATGTGGATACGTGAACCTCAACTTAGCTGCCCGTGAATGGCTGCGGGAACATAACTGCCTCCCCGAACCACCGAGGATCTTGCCCGGAAGACCGAGGAAGCATCCGAGGGAGCCCGACAAGCCGAATCCGCTGCTCGACCCTGAAACTGCCATGAGCATGGTGTGGGGATTCCATCACCAATGCGGCCTCTCATGGTCGTATGGCGGCTGGCTTGAGGCGCGGCTCGATATGCATCGCGGGACGTATCTCGAGAAGGACGAACTGTGGCTGCACATCGGCCTCGACGTGAATGTCTTGGACCAGACCGAGGTGCGCGCACTTGCCGATGGTCCCATCCTCTATGTCGGTGACGACTCACCGCTTGTCGGCGGCTGGGGCGGGCATGTCATTCAGATGATCACCTATCGCGGGAATCCGCATGTGCTTCTGTATGCTCATCTCGGAGACATAATCTGTAAGTCAGGAACAACCGTCTCGAAAGGAGACGTCATCGGCTGCGTCGGGACACCGCAACAGAATGGGTATTGGTTCCCGCATGTGCACCTGCAGCTATTCGACTGGCAGTATCAGCAAGCCAGAGATTGGCAGAAGTTCTCCGACGATATGGATGGGTATACGAGGTTGGATAACCGGGTCAAGTGGTCACACCTCTGCCCCGATCCGACTCCGCTCATCTTCGCGTAAGCAGAGAGGTCCGCGAGCTGAATGCTCGCGGACCTTGTTATTTTCGCAATTCGGAATGTGGGCGCTTCCTACTTCTTAGAGAAATCGGCCCAAAGAGACAGCGCCCCGAGAGCGAGGAAAAGCGCGGCTTCTATCCAATTGTTCTTCTGGAGGGCTTCGATGAGCGCGATGCCGAAAAAGATGATGAACACTGCGAGATTCGTGAATGCGATATTTTTCATATGTTCAAATTATACTCCCCTACTCTGGGAGGCCGTCGAGTGGTTTGTATAGCCACCAAGGCTTGGTCCAGCCTTCTGTCATCCAGCGGAAGAAGAAGTGAACGGCGGTCCCGAGGACAACCATGCTGAGGAGTACCTTCCAGGTCGTTCCCCATCCTTTCCACCGATAGATCGCGCCAAAGATGGCGAGAAAGACGATGTACTTCACCACTCGAAACCGCGCGGTCTGCGCGTGAAGTGCGACGTAGAGTTCTTTTTTGATGAGGCCCTCGAAAATCATAAGGATTTGTATGTAGAAATTATAGGGCATATTCCCTCTTTTTACCCCCTATCCACAGCGCCGCGCACCCTCATTGACGCTTCATGCGGCTTCCTATATAGTGCCCTTATACACGCCCCAGCTGGCCGCAAGGCTCGCTGGGGTTTCTCCATTCCAGACTACCAGTTGGGGGATATTGAAGATGTCCATATTTGCGCTGTATCACGAATGTGATACAGTGCTCGACATGGCTAAAACAGCATACGTCACGGCTCGGGTTGAGAAAAAACTCAAGACCGATGCGGAGAAGGTACTCAAAAGTGTCGGCGTGAAGGCGTCCGATGCCCTTACCATGTTCTACAAGCAAGTCGTCATTCAACAGGGGCTCCCCTTCGATGTGTGCACTCGGTCACACGTTCCGAATGCCGAAACCCGTCGGGCGTTGCGCGAGGCGCGTGATCCTAAAAAGATAA
>Ga0155055_145_pt1 | contig 59956 bp, 60 predicted proteins | sample RifCSPhighO2_01_FD_106023 | JGI IMG/M metagenome (GOLD analysis project Ga0155055, IMG submission 106023) | Candidatus Kaiserbacteria bacterium RIFCSPHIGHO2_01_FULL_56_24 | reverse complement strand
CCTTGCGGATGTTGACCTGGTAAGGATACGAAAATTGCTCGACGTATAGTTCACGGAATATGGTATCCTAATAGCATGAATGGTTTGAGTAATAACTTTTACCATATGGAACCGCAAACGAAGAAATTACGAACCTTAGTGTGGGCTGGAAGTTTCATAGCGTTGGCAGCTGTTGTATTCGCGATTGTTGCGTCGGTAGTGCTCTATGAACACACTATCAATCTTTTGACTGATAACCTGCGACAGAGGCTGTTATCGATATCGACGACTCAGGCCGCTAATATCAATGCTGAATCCCTTGAGGCGCTTCAGGTGGAGGCAGACTGGATAAAGCCCGAGTGGGCAGACGTAGTTTCAAGACTCAAAAAAGCAAAGAACGCGAATCCTAACATCGTGTTCATGTATATCTTTCGGCATGACAAAGACGACCCTACGCAGATGGAGTTCGTTGCAGATGCGGGGTCAATTGATCCCTATGCGAATCTTGACGGTAATCCTAACAATGACGTCGATGCGAATGGAGATGGAATTATCGAGCCGGATGGTGCTGACAAATTGCAATGGCCAGGTCAGGACTACACGGAGGCGATAGATATTCCGGAATCATTTGAGGCATATAACGGCCCCTTGACAGCAGCTGAACTATATGAGGATTCGTATGGCCAGGTGTTGACAGGCTATGCGCCGATTGAAGACGCTAACGGCAATACAGTTGCCGTACTGGCAACTGATATTAAAGCGGACGATTTTTTCACTGTAACGAGGCAAACACTCTACCCATTTGTGATATTTATCGTGTTTTTGACGCTGATTATCGCAGTATTGGCAATTGCCCTCATTTACATCTGGGAGCGACGGGCAGAAATGCTTGCCCAACTTTCGAGAGAGCTGGAAATCGCGAATCGTCAGCAGGAGAACCTGCTCGCGTTCATCAGCCATGAAGTGAAGGGATACCTGGCCAAGAGCGCGGCTTCGTATGCAGGCATCCTTCAGGGGGATTACGGCAACATCCCTGAGCCGCTCATGAAGATGGCCGACGGCGGCCTTATCGATATGCGTAAAGGGGTGGACATGGTGGGGGATATCCTCGATGCTTCTAACTTGCGCCGAGGAACGGTCAGCTATGATAAGCGGGAGTTCGATCTGAAGAAATCTATCGAAGAGGTCATCCATGATCTGAAGGCCATCGCACAGAAAAAGGGTGTTACGCTCGAATTTGCGGCATCCGCGGGTGCGTATCTCATGAGGGGTGACGAGGCGAAGATGCGTCGACATGTCATCCGTAATCTCGTGGAGAATTCCATCCACTACACGCCATCAGGAAGCATCACGGTAAGTCTCTCTCGCAACGCCGATATGATCCATTTTTCCGTCAAAGACACCGGCGTCGGTATCACGAAAGAGGATATGCAGAACCTTTTCACCGAAGGCGGTCGTGGCAAGGAATCGACGAAAGTGAACGTGGATTCCACCGGCTACGGACTCTTCATCGCCAAGCAGGTCACTGAAGCCCACGACGGCAGGATCTCGGCCGATTCGAAGGGGAAAGGGAAGGGTTCGGAATTCGTCGTGGAGTTCCCAGCTGCATAGCGTAATCGGCTCATATACCCAGTATATGAGCCGATCATCTCCCTAAAAGGGGATCACTTCACCGTCACGCTTTTGGCGATATTACGCGGCTTGTCCACGTTATTGCCGAGATGCACTGCCATGTAGTAGGCCAGGAGCTGCAGCGGGATGATGTTCATGATGGCGCTGGTTTCCTTGGTGTCCGGCACCATCAGCGTCTCGTCCGCCTCCTTCGTCACCGTCGGGGAAACCGTCGTGACGAACGCTCCGCGGGCACGCACCTGATGCGCGGCGTTGAGCACGTCACTGCGGAGTCCGTCGTTCGAAACGATGGCGAGAACCGGCACGCCCGGCGCCATGAGCGTGATCGCGTAGTGCTTGAGATCTCCCGCCGGGATCGCGTGTGCGTGAATGTAGGATCCTTCGATGATCTTCACCATCGCTTCGCGCGCGATCTGCAAGTTCTGGCCTTTTGCAAGGATGAAGAGATGTGGATGAGCGGCCATGCGCGGTGCCAGCGCTCGTATCTCCGCGATCTTCTTTTCATCGCTGAGCAATTTCTGCGCTGCCTTGGCAAGACCGGCAAGCTGACGTTTACCCTCGGATAGCTTTCCTTGCACCGCCTTTGCCACGAGATAGCCCCACGCGATCTGCGAGACGAATATCTTCGTCGACATGACGCAGATCTCCGGCCCTGCCTCGGCCATGTACTTGAAATCCGACATGCGCGTCATCATGCTGCCGGGCATGTTCACGTACGACGCGATCTTTGCGCCTTTCTTCTGCGCCATTTCCAAAACCTCCAATACATCGGCCGTTTCGCCGCTTTGCGAAAGCGCGATGAGGAGATCGCCCTTACCGATCAATCGATAATATTCGGCTGCTTCAGCGCCGATGAGCGCGGTCGCTTCTATGCCACCGTATTCGCGCAGATAGAACGCCATCTGTCCCGCAGCGGCGCCCGCAGTGCCTGAGCCTACCGTATAGACTTTTCGCGCCTTTGTGATGGCAGCAGCGAATGCGCGCACTGCGGAATCCTTCTGCACTGCGACTTTGCGGATGACCTCCGGGCTCTGCATGATCTCTTTCAGCATGTAGTGGGCAAAGCCGTCCATGCCGACGGATGCGCCGATGATCGCGTTCTTCTCTATCTCGTATTTCGCTTTCCTTCCGCTCGCGATGTCGAAAACGGAGACATTCCCCCCATGCGCCTGCGCCATCTGCCCGTTCTCGAGGATGACGACGCCCTTCACGTGCGCCGAGAAGGAGAGCACGTCCGACGAGAAGTAGATCTCGTCGGGCCGTCCGCCGATGCCGACGACGAGCGGTGAACCGTTACGCGCCCCGATTACCTGCCCGTCATTGGTCAGCACGATTATCGTATTGCGACCCTTAAGTTCCTTGAATGCGAGTCGAATCGCTTCCATGAGCGTTGTCGTCTTCTTCCGCTTCTCCTCGATGAGATAGACGATGGTCTCGGTATCCGTCTGCGAGAGGAATACGTATCCTTTCTTCGAGAGGATCGATTTCAGCTCGTTCATATTCTCGACGATGCCGTTGTGCGCGAGCGCGAACGAACGATCAGAGGCGTAATGCGGATGCGCATTCGCATCCGTCACCGCGCCATGCGTCGCCCACCGGGTGTGCCCGATTCCGATGTTGCCGTTCAAGGGGATGCTCTCCCGGGAGACGATGCCTATCTTCTTTGCCAGCCCGATGCCGTCACTGTCGAGCACGGCCAGGCCCCAGCTGTCATAACCGCGATAATCAAGCTTCTGGAGGCCTTCCATGACCGCCTCCGAGGCGCTGCGGGTATTGCCTACATATCCGAAAATGCCACACATATGTGTTTTCGTTTAGCGAACCTATAAAGGATGTCGATTGGAGGCTGGCTCGATCATCTTCCATTTGGACATACCGTTACCGATATGGTTTTCCGGATGATGTTACGGTAGGGAGCACTACCGAAGGGTTCCCGCAGATACTGTTTTGTGGATGTCTGACATCCACAAACGTTCGATTCCACGATGAGATGGGTACTCCATCCTCACGTGGCCCTTTCCTCGTATTCCCGGTGAGATAGGTACATCATCTCACGGGGACCACACGCTGTGTTATTTTCACTCACGCCTCGTATATGCAAACGTTTTAGACTGGTAATCATTACAGAGTATAGCCCCGCTTCAGTGTATGCAAGGTGAATAGAAGCGCATTTTCTGTTACTATATGCGCCATGCAACGACTCTTGACGGGCCTTCAACCTTCTGGCGCACTGCACATCGGCAACTACTTCGGCGCACTGAAGCCGTTCGCCGACATGTACGCTGGCTACGAGAGCTACCTCATGGTCGTGGATTACCACGCGCTTACCTCGCTCAAGGATGCCAGCGAATTGCGCAAGAATATCTACGGCGTCGTCCGCGACTATCTCGCTGTCGGCATTGACCCATCTAAGGCGACCATCTTCCAGCAATCGCAGGTCGCCGAACACACGGAACTCGCATGGATATTCCAGACGCTCGTCACCGTGCCGTTCCTCATGCAGGCGCATTCTTATAAGGACAAGGTCGCGAAAGGGCTCGAGGCCAATGCGGGCCTTTTCGCGTATCCTATGCTCATGGCGGCGGATATCCTTCTGTATGACACCGACGTCGTTCCGGTAGGGCAGGACCAGAAGCAGCATGTCGAATACACGCGCGAGGCGGCTGCCAAATTCAACGCTGCGTACGGCCAGACTTTCAAGGAACCGAAGGAGATGATCCAAGAGGGCGTCGCTATCATCCCCGGAACCGACGGCAAGAAGATGAGCAAGAGCTACGGTAACACCGTCCCGCTCTTCGGTTCGAAGGACGAAGTCGCCAAGGCTGTCATGAGTATCGTGACGGATTCTTCGGGCGAGAGGCCGGCCAATGTCTATGCCATCCACCGGCTGCTAAGAAGCGAAAGCGAGCTCGCAGGGCTCTACGAGACGAATAAGGGCAGCTATAAGGCACTCAAAGAGGCGCTTATCGAGGATCTGGAAGCACTCATCGCACCCATGCGTGATAAGCGTAATGCCATCTCCGACGAAGAAGTGAAAAAGGTGCTTGACGAAGGCAGCGCGAAGGCTCGTGAGCAGGCCGCTTCCAAGATGAAGGATGTCCGTGCTAAAGTCGGCGTCTCTCTCTAGCTGCTATGGAACGCACGCTCATTTCAGACCTCAAAGCCCATGTCGGCGAATCAGTCACCATCAACGGCTGGGTCTCCGTGCGCCGTGACCAGGGGAAAATGGTCTTTTTCGACATCCGCGACCGCTCCGGAACCATCCAAGGCGTCGTGCTTCCTAAATCCGAGGCTATTACCATCGCGAAGGAGACGAGCGTGGAAAGCGCTGTCGCGATGACCGGCATCGTTAATCAGCGTCCCGAGAAAAACATCCTTGCTGACAAACAGAACGGGGACATCGAACTGCAGATCGAGGGGATCGAGATCCTGAACGCCGCGCACACGCTTCCGTTCGAGCTTGACGTCGAGCTTAACCTCGATACGCATCTCGATAATCTTCCGCTCACGCTCAAAAGCGAACGTACGCGGCAGATCTTCATGCTCCAGGCTTCAATTCTCGATGCTTATCGCAATTCGCTCAAAGCGCGCGGATTCACCGAGTTCGTGGCGCCTGCAATCGTCGGAGGCGACGCCGAGGGCGGTTCGGCGGTCTTCAAGCTCGAATATTTCAAAGAGCAATCCGCCTATCTCGCGACCTCGCCGCAATTCTATAAGCAGATCATGACGGGCGCCTTCGAGCGCACATTCACCATCGCGAAGGTATTCCGTGCGGAGAAGAGCGCGACGACGCGGCATATCTCAGAGATCACTCAGATGGACTTCGAGATGGGATTCATCAAGGACGAAAGGGAAGTCATGAAGGAATTGCAGACGACGATCCAAGATGTCGTGAAGGGGGTGGGCGAGCGGCATCCTGAGATTTTCGCAGCATTCAAAACGTCGGTCCCGCTCGCACCGGAAAAATTCCCGGTCTTCACGCTCGAAGAAGCGCAATCGCTGGTGGCGATGGAATACGATCGCGCGATCGAGGATAATAGCGACATGTCGCCGGAAGACGAACGCCAGATCTGTGAATACGCGAAGGAGAAATTCGGCTCGGACTTCGTGTTCATCACCAGATTCCCGACTGCCAAACGCGCCTTCTATACCTACGAAGATCCGTCCGAAGCGCCTCTCTCGCGCGGATTCGACCTGCTTTTCCGCGGACTCGAGATCAACAGCGGCGCGCAGCGCATCCACGATTACGATTCGCTCATCGAACGCATCAAGGAACGCGGCATGGACCCGGCGAAATTCGCCTACTACCTCCAGACGTTCAAATACGGCATTCCGCCGCATGGCGGATGCTCCACCGGCCTTGAGCGCTTCACCGGCCGCATGCTCGAGCTCGTTAACATCAAGGAATCGACGGCGTTTCCCCGTGATATGACACGCATTGACGGGAGACTTGCATAAAGCGAATAGAGATGTTATAAAGTTTTTTGGCTCGTCGAACTCCGTATTGATGTACTTCGCAACCCGTTCCAAGATGGGACGAACTGAGGAGCAATCGACATGCCCAAGTTCTCACGCACGCGCCAGCTTCACTGCTTCAAGTGCGATAAACCGCTTCAGGAAGCAGTGCCCGGGACGCTTCAGCCGTCCAGAGGAACCGATTGGCAGGCGAGCGGCAACTATGGATCGACCGTTTTCGATCCCAGTGGCTCGCCGCAACCGGAACTGCTCGTCATATCGATCTGTGACGACTGTCTGGCCGAGAATGCCGAGCGCGTTCACCTCTTTATCGGCGCACGACTCGCGACGATAGAAGAGACGAAAAAGAAGTTCGCGTAATATCGTCTTAGCCCCACCTAACCGGTGGGGCTATTTGTCGATGGTAGACTGTCGGAATGACAGAGGATGGCTTCACGCTCGAGACGGAGCACTATAAGGGGCCGTTGGAGACGCTTCTCGAACTCATCGACAAGCGCAAGCTAAGCGTCTCGAAGGTCTCGCTCGCGGAAGTCTGCGACGGGTATCTCGCGTACGTCGAGAGGCTTCCGGAATTGCCGCTCTCCGAGACGTCACAATTCATCCTCGTCGCTTCGACGCTGCTTCTCATCAAATCGCGCTCACTGCTCCCGACGGTCGAGCTTTCCGACGACGAAGAACAGTCCATCGAGGAACTCGAACTCCGCCTGAAGCGATATGCCGCAGTGCGTAAAGCGGCGAAGCTCTTGAAGAAGAACTGGGATGTGACGCCGTTCACGTTCGCGCGCAGAGTGCCGGATATCGCGCGTATCTCAGGCCTCGAGAAGCCGGCGTTCTCGCCCGGGGAAGCTGCAGTCGCGACGATATTGAAATCAGTCCGACGGCTCATCGATACGTTCCCGACGGTACAGAAGCTCGGCGAAGCGAGCGTGGCCCCGGTCTTGGCACTTGAAGATGTCATTGCCGGTCTGAAGACGCGTATCACGGACGCGGCACGCGCCCGCTGGAGCGAGATCTCGCGCGGCGCTTCGCGACATGACACCATCGTGCATTTCCTCGCGCTTCTCGAACTTGTCCGACACGGCTCGATTTCCGCTACGCAGGACAAGCTTTTCAGTGATATCGTATTCGAGTCCGACTCGGTCGGCGCACCACGCTATGGATGACTCTTCAAGACTCGCCGCGAAGGTACAAGCGCTCCTTTTCGCCGAAGGCGGTTCTTTGACGCTCAAATCACTCATGAAGTCGCTTACGTGCGACGATGCGCAATTGTCGCGCGCACTCGACGAACTCACCGAGAAACTCGCCGGGACAGGGCTCGCGATCGTACGCTCGGATACCGAAGCGGCGCTCGTCGTCGCGGCGGAAGCCCGTGACGCCGTCATGAAGAAGGCGACGGAAGAATACGAGCGCGATATCGGCGACGCCGGCCTCGAAGTCCTCGCCATACTTCTCTACGAAGGCCCTTCGACGCGCGCTGACATCGATTACGTGCGCGGGGTCAATTCGAGCTCGACCATCCGCACCCTCCTTACCCGTGGGCTCGTAGAGCGCTCGGGAAACCCCGAGGACGGCCGTGAATATATCTATAGGGCGACCACCGATCTTTTGGCTCATCTCGGGGCTGGAAAGAGGGAAGACCTGCCAGAGTATGGTACAATCTCTCCCGAATTAACCGCCTTCAAAGCTGGAAATGATGATCATGCAACCGGATCAGAATCTGCAGATACAGGAGCCTGAATCCGTTCCGGCATCGGCGCGACTAGAGCCTCAGCTCATGTTGCCAGCACCGGCCTATCTCAGCCGCGTGCTCATCGGCACCGGATTCCTCGCACTCAGCATCTTCAGCGCCGCAGCACTCGTCCTTGCGTATCTGCCGTCTTTCCGCGGGAGTGCGTCGCAGGAACAGGTCGCCGCAGTAGCGGTGACGCAGCGCCATGCCGACGCCTATGCATCACTCGATCTCCAGGCGAAAGGCATCTATGTATTCGACGCTTCGAACGACACGGAGCTTTTCAAGCGCAATCCCGATGCGCAGCTACCGCTCGCATCCATCACCAAAGTCGCACTGGCGCTCACGGTGTCCGAAGTCCTGCCGATGGAATCCACCGTCACGATCTCGCGCGAAGCCGTCGTCAAAGGCGAGGGCGGGCTTACCTATGGGGAGAGATGGCGCGTCCGCGATCTCATCGACTACATGCTCATCGTCTCATCGAACACCGCAGCCGAAGCGCTCGCAGAAGCAGCTGATCCTCTTATGCGTGCGAAATATCCGGAAGCTCCTGCAGCAGAAGCCATCGTGTGGCGGATGAATCTGCTCGCGCAGCAATTGGGCCTTCACGCTACCTATTTCATCAATCCGAGCGGCCTCGACGAGAGTATGACGCAAGCGGGAGCCTTGGGCTCCGCGCACGATATCGCGTCGCTCTTCGCGTATGCCATGCGCGCCAATCGCGATCTCTTCGCCGGCACGTCCCGCGAGCACGCGACCCTCGGCGCGCTCAATATGCCGAAGAAGGACGTGCATAACACCAACGAAGCGCTCGAATCCATCCCGAATATCTACATGGGGAAGACCGGCCTCACCGATCTCGCCGGCGGCAATCTCGCGATCGCATTCGATGCGTCCGAGAACCATCCGATCATCATCGTGGTCCTCGGATCCACGCCCGAAGGCCGTTTCGATGACATGAAGAAACTCGTCACGACGACGATCCAGGAACTCCTGCCCGCGATACGACCCGAATAGCGGGTGCTACCATATGCTCATGATCAGCGATGTCGTGCGGGTGCTCATTCCTGCGGGCACGGCCTTCCTCATCGGCGTATTACTCACGCCGGCCCTCACGCACTACCTCTACAAATACAAGGCGTGGAAAAAGACGGGCGGCAAGATGGCCTATGACGGCTCCGTCGCGTCCGAATTCAACCGTCTCCATACGCATCGAGAGGTCCGCGCCCCGCGCATGGGCGGCATCATCGTCTGGGCGAGCACGTTCCTCACCATCCTCGCATTCGCTGCCTACGCGTATCTCTTCCCGGCGCTGCTCGCCGACCGCTTGAACTTCCTCAGTCGCGGACAGACATGGATACCGCTCGCAGCGCTCCTGGTGGGCGCCATCGCGGGCCTCATCGACGATCTCCTTATCATCCGTCCGGGCGGAAGCGGCCTGCGATTGCGCTACCGGCTCATCGTCGTCGTCGGGCTCGCGCTGCTTATCGGCATCTGGTTCTACGATAAACTCGACGTGCATTCCATCCGCATCCCGTTCGACGGGCATCTTGAATTAGGGATGCTCATCGTTCCTCTGTTCGTCCTCATCTCGCTCGCGCTCTTCGCGAGCGGCGTCATCGACGGCATCGACGGCCTCTCCGGCGGCGTCTTCGCGTCCGTCTTCGCGTCATACGCCATCATCGCGTTCGAGCAGAGCCAGCTCGATCTCGCAGCGTTCTGCGCGACGGTGAGCGGCGGCCTCCTCGCGTTCCTGTGGTTCAACATCCCGCCGGCCCGCTTCTACATGAGCGATACCGGCACCATGGCGCTCACGCTTACGATCCCCGTCATCGCGTTCATGACCGACGAGCTCGGCGGCGGCATCGGCGTCGCGGTCCTGCCGATCATCGGCGCCATCCTCGTCGCGACCGTCGCATCGGATATCCTCCAGCTCCTCTGGAAACGGATATTCGGCCGGAAACTCTTCCGCATCGCGCCATTGCATCATCATTTCGAGGCCATCGGCTGGCCGGGAGAGAAAGTCACGATGCGCTACTGGGTCCTCTCCATCCTCTTCGCGTTCTCCGGCGTCATCGTGGCGCTTCTCGCCAAGTAGTATGCGCATCGGCCTTGCCCCGTTAGAGCCTTCAGGAAATCGACCTCGTATGGGAAATGGTACTTTGTATGAGTAAATCCGGAGGGTCTCTAACGGGGCGGGCGGATACCGTTCTCGTCATCCTGCTCGCGGCACTCATATTCGGCGGCGCGCTGATGTTCTCGTCGGCGGCCGTCGGCCTTCTCGCACGCGGCTCGACGCATATCTCTGGCGTCGTCTTCAACCATTTCGCGCTCGGGGTCGGGCTGGGCCTCGTCTTTCTCGTCATCGGATTCTCGATAGACTATCGGAAATGGCGCATCGTAGCGCCGTATCTGTTCGGCTTCGCGCTCATCGCGACGCTGATGGTATTCATCCCCGGCATCGGCATGGAGCACGGGGGAGGGAAGCGCTGGATCGACCTCGGATTCGTGACGGTCCAACCCTCGGAGCTGCTGAAGATCGCCGCCGTGATCGTCTCGGCAGCGTATTTTGCAGCCCTCCGAGCAGAAGCCTCGACATGGAAAGGCCTCGCCGCGTTCGGAGGCATCGCGCTGGGGCCCGCGCTCATCCTCGCGATGCAGCCGGATTTCGGGACGCTCGGCATAATCGTCATCTCTATCTTCGCCGTCGCCGTCGCCGCGGGCGTGCGCCTGCGCGATATCGGTATCATGGGTCTCGCGGCGGTCGGTGTCCTCCTCCTGCTTACGCTCACGCCGAAATATCATTACGTCTTCGAGCGCATCGACACGTTCATCAATCCTGCAGCGCAGAGCGCCCAGGGCCAGGGTTATCAGATCCGACAATCGCTCATCGCGATAGGATCCGGCGGCATGTTCGGGCGCGGTCTTGGGCAGGGCATCCAGAAATTCACCTATCTTCCGGAACCCATGGGCGACTCGATCTTCGCCGTAGTCTCCGAAGAGCTCGGATTCCTGGGCGGCGGCATCTGCATCGGCTTATTCCTTCTCCTCGGCCTCAAAGGCTACGGCATCGCGGCCCGCTCGCCGGATCTTTTCGGCGGACTTCTTGCCGTCGGCATATCCACGTATCTCGTCGGCGAAGCATTCGTGAACATCGCGGCGATGCTCGGCATGGCGCCGCTGACCGGCGTACCGCTCACGTTCATCAGTCAGGGAGGTTCCGCGATGCTCGTCTCCCTAGCGAGCGCCGGCATCCTTCTCAACATCTCGCGCAAGTTCCCCAAACGATAGCGTTGGAAAAGCCCTTTTCGGGCGCTACAATGACACTATGAAGATCGTCTTGACGGGAGGAGGCACGGGCGGGCATTTCTATCCGCTTATCGCGGTCGTCCAAGGCATAGAGAGCATCTGCAAGGAACGGCACCTCCTCGAGCCGCAGTATTTCTATATGGGGCCTGAACCGTTCGATAGGGGAGCGCTCGCGGAGCATGACATCGAATACCGGGCCTCTGCCGCAGGGAAGCTCGCGCGCGAGACACGCATCCCGAACCCCATCAATTTCATCAAGACATGGTCGGGCATCATGCAATGTTTCTTCACGCTCTTCTCGATCTATCCGGATGTCGTATTCTCCTCAGGCGGGTATGCCGCGTTCCCGACGCTCGTCGCCGCGAGGCTTCTCCATATCCCCGTCATCATCTACGACGCGGACGCCAAGCCGGGGCGCGTCTCTCTCTACGCGGCGAAGTTTGCCAGATGGATCGCGGTGGCACATCCGGATGCAGCGTCGGCATTCCCGGAAAAACGCCGCGATCGCATTGCTCGCACCGGGCATCCCATCCGCATGGAGATCGAAGATCCGGCGACCGAGGGCGCTCACGAATTCCTCAAACTGGATCCCGACGCGCAGACGCTGTTCATCATGGGCGGCTCGCAGGGTGCCAAGGCGATCAACGAGATCGTGCTGGACACGCTGCCGATACTCGTCGAATCCTATAATGTCGTGCATCAGGCTGGTTCCAAGAACGTCGAGGAGGCGGTCAGCATCGCGAACGTCGTCTTGCGCGACTCTCCCAAGCGTGATCATTACCGCAGTTTCGGCCTTCTCAATGCACTCGCCCTCAAGATGACAGCAGGCATCACATCGCTCATCATCGCGCGCGCCGGCAGCGGCACCATCTTCGAGATCGCATCGTGGGGCATCCCATCGATACTCATCCCTATTCCTGAAGACGTCTCGCACGATCAGACGGAGAATGCCTTCTCATACGCGCGCGCTGGCGCAGCGCTCGTCATCGAGCAGAAGAATCTCACGCCGCACGTGCTTCTTGCGGAGATACAACGACTTATGGAGGATGAGCCGACGCGAAAGCGCATGAGCGCAGCAGCTAAGGCGTTCGCGCGCCCAGGAGCCGGCCGGAAGATCGCGGAGATCATCCTCGAAGTCGCGGTCTCGCACGAACCAGCTGTATGAGTAACGTGAGAGTGAGAATCGCACCGAGCCCCACGGGTTATTTCCATATCGGCACGGCCCGCACGGCGCTTTTCAATTACCTTTTCGCGAAGAAACACGATGGTGCATTCATCCTGCGCATCGAAGATACCGATAAAGAACGCGGAAAGAAGGAATACGAAGACGATATCTATGAAGAGCTGCAGTGGCTCGGCCTCACGTATGACGAGAAATACGTGCAGTCCGAGCATGTCGGGAAACATAAGGAACTCTTGAAGAAACTCGTCGATTCCGACAAAGCCTACATTTCGAAAGAGCCGGCAAAAGATGATGCGACGCGCTCTGTCGAAGTCGTACGCCTGCGCAATCCGGGAACCGTCATCATCTTCAACGATGTCGTGCGCGGCGATATCTCCTTCGATACGGCAGAGCTCAAGGATTTCGTGATCGCGCGTTCGATAGATGATCCGCTCTACCATTTCGCCGTCGTCGCCGACGATGGGGAAGCAGGCATCACGCATGTCATCCGCGGGGAAGACCACATATCCAATACGCCGAGGCAGATACTCATCCAAGAAGCGCTCGGCCTCCCTCGTCCTATCTACGCGCACCTGCCGCTCATCCTCGCGCCGGATAAGACGAAGATGTCGAAGCGGAAGCATCAGACATCAGTGAAGGATTTCCGCGCGAAAGGATTCTTGCCGGAAGCGATGATCAATTTCATGGCGCTCTTGGGCTGGAGCGCGGGAGAAGGAGATAAGGAGATCTATTCGATGGAAGAGCTCATCGAAGCGTTCAGCCTCGAGAACATCCACAAAGGCGGTGCAATCTTCAACGAAGAGAAGCTGCAATGGTTCAATAAGGAATACTTGCGCCGCATTCCTGCAGGTGAATTCGAGAATAAGGCGCTGGAGATGCTGAAAGAATCCCTCACTGAGCGCGTCTCATGGAATGAGACAGTAGCCCACACCATCATTCCCATGCTCAAAGAACGCATTACTACTTGGGACGATATCCGCACATCCGCTGCGGCGGGAGAATTCGATTATTACTTCCAGTGCCCGGAACTCGATGCCGCTCAATTACCGGACAGGAAAAGCGATGCGGCTGCTGCCGCGCGCCATCTTGAAAAAGCCGCTCAACTACTGCAGGAAATTCCCGAATCAGATTTCACATCGGCCGCGGTACATACGGCGCTTTGGGACTACGCTACGGAAGAGGGCAGGGGAGCGGTCCTCTGGCCTATCCGCTATGCCCTCTCGGGCAGGGAAAAGTCCCCTGATCCCTTCGAATTAGCCTCTATTCTGGGCAAAAACGAGGCTCTGGGCCGTCTTCATCTGGCACACGATATACTGAAGTAGCATGGCTCTCTCGAGGCAGTTCTGGGTCGTCCTCGGCATTCTCTTGATTGCCACGCCGTTCGTATTGAAGGCGCAGACAGCACAGGAACTCCAAGCCCAGATCGACGCCCATCAGGCGCAGATCGCAACCCTCAATAAGGACATCGCGAAGTTCGAAACAGAACTCACTGCAGTAGGTGCCAAGAAGCAGACGCTGCAGACGGCCGTCAACTCGCTCGATCTCTCGGTAAAGAAGACGCAGGCCAAAGTGAAGGCGAAGCAGGCGCAGATCGCGACGACGGAACTGCAGATCAAGCAACTCAACGGTGACATCGGTAATAAGGAGAAGTCCATCGATCTGGATTCCGCTGCGCTTGCGGAGACGGTGCGTTCGCTCTATGAGACGGATAAGAATTCGCTCGTCGTGACGATACTCGCGCATGATTCCATCGCCGATATCTGGGACGACACTGAGATGCTGAGGACCGTCCAGGAGACTATGGAAGGCCATGTGCAATCACTGGAGAATGCCAAGCAGGTACTGACGCAGGACCGCGATGCGACCGAGAAGAAACGCGCAGAACTCGTCGATCAGAAGAAAGACCTCGCGGATGAGCAGCAGTCGCTCGTCGTCCAGAAGAAAGAGCAGCAGAATCTCCTTGCCCAGACGAAGAACCAGGAATCGACGTATCAGGCGCTTCTGGCGGCAAAGAAGGCCGCGAAGGCGACGTTCGAATCCGCGCTCAACGAGCTCGAATCGAAACTCCAGTTCACCCTCAATCCGAAGACCATCCCGCCGGTCGGCAAAGGCATCCTGCATTGGCCGCTCGATAGCATCCGCATCACGCAGCAGTTCGGCAAGACGGCGGATTCCGGCAGGCTCTATTCTTCGGGTACGCACAACGGCGTCGACTTCGCCGCATCCATCGGCACGCCGCTCAAAGCAGCGCTTTCCGGCACCGTGCAGGCGACAGGAAATACCGATGCTATCAGAGGATGCTATTCCTACGGCAAATGGGTACTCATCAAGCACAATAACGGCCTGACGACCCTTTATGCCCATATGTCGCAGATCAACGTCTCTGCGGGCCAGAGCGTGACCACAGGGCAGGTAATAGGCTTTTCAGGCGATACAGGCTATGCCACAGGTCCGCACCTCCACCTGACGCTCTATGCTTCGGAAGCCGTCCAGGTGCGCCAATTGGGCACCAACACGCCATGCGGCAAGGCCACGATGCCGGTCTCCGCACTGACAGGATATCTGAATCCGCTGGATTACCTCTGATCAGCCCATGCGTTTTTTACGCGGGTCAGGCTGCATGGTGAGATTAAGGGCTTCGAGTTCGACGCGTGTGGCTTTGCGTAATTTCGTATTCGGCGGGACGATCGAGAAGTAGCCGCTCTTCGACATTTTCGTCATCAGCCAATCGAGGTTCTTTTCCGTCGTGATCCATTCCTCCGGCGCGAATCTCGAGAGATCGAACGGGCTCGAATACGCGATCATCGATTTGGTGCCGTCATACAGATAGTATTCGTGGAAATATGACATCGCGATCTCGCGCGGCGTCGCGTACACCGGGTCGCGGTATCGCAATACCGCATGATTGGTCTTGCTGAGCGCACCCCAATGTCTTTTCCGTTTGAAAAGAGCGACCGTGTGATCCTCATCTTTCGGAATCGTCTCGAAATCCATCAAGAGCGGCCGCTCGCCATGATATGCGAGTACCGCAGCGGCGAATACGGCACCTTCAAAGCAATGCGCCTTCTTCATTTTCAGGACCTGAAGAGGGGAGTGGTTGCTCTCTCCGTCGGTCTCGAAGTTCGTCGGCAACGCTTCCAGAAAATCCTGGATCTTTTCCGGGGAATCGAGTTCGGAAAAGACGTGGCGCGCATCATGGGGAAGGATGCGGCGCACGCGTGCTGCATATCGGGTCATCGGACAAGTATAGGCTGCCGGAGGCATCTGTCCGAGCCGATATCGTGTCAGGATACATGTCGCAAAAGATATATTGTGCGACACGGTCTTATAGGAGAAGTGGCCGCTCCCTGCCCTGATGTGTCTCAAATCGCGGCTTTGATGAGTTCAGCGACTTTCAGCAATTCTGCTTCCGGTGACGCTTCCCCATCGTTTTTATTCCTCATCAGCTTTACCTTGAATAAGTTTAAGATATGGTCGATACAAAAACGGAACTCGAAATTCCGGATTACGTTTGTCACCGCGTGTCTCGAAAAAACCGATATCGACGAGCCTGGACGCCATATCTACAGCATCTTCAATCGACATGTCCCAAATTTTCATAAGACTTTCAATTGATTGGGTAGCTTTCTCACCTTCTAACATCAAGATGAATTTCTTTAAATCTGGATATTCTGCAAATATTGTCTGTTCCATTCGTGCTTGAGATACGGGAGGGAGCGCATTTTTTATTGCCGTGGGAGTAAACAAGTTTTCACCGGGAGGAGCTGCTTCTCCGAGTTCCATGGCATTAATTTGTCCGTCCTTTGCCTCGTTTAATAGATGGATCAGTTCACGTGGCGCGATTTTCTGAGTGCCGTCCGACACGCGGGCCATCAGCCATCGAATGGTCTCTGACTTTCTCGATCCGGCGTCAATTTGTTTTGGGAACACTCGGTAGAAAAAATCCTTCTGCAGCTCATAATTATTAAGGACGCTTTGGCTATCGACATTGAAGGCCGAAACAATTTCTGGATTGCTGAGCAAACGTCGGACAATCAAATTTACGATATTTGGCTCCGACCACTCTATTGAGTCTGAGAGAGTTATGTGACTTCCCTCTCTCATCCCTTTTTCAGTAAGAGATTTCCATATGTCTTTTCTCAAGAAAATCTTTAGACGAATGGAATCATACTTGGCCGAATCTTGATAAACTCTAAACAGAGCGCGAAGCGCATTCTGCTCAAGTTCAGTATTGTAATCAAAGACTGCATCAAGACGATCAAAAAGAATCCAGACTATCTTCCCATTCTGCTTCAAAATACTATTTAGAAGCTTTAAGACTTCATCAACATCTATACTTTTTTTGCTCTCGCCTGGGTCCTTAAGCTTGATTTCAACTGTACTAACACTTACTGAATCAACATATTTCAGGACCCTCGAGAGAATCCTTGCTTTATCATCACCTATAACTCCGACGGACGATAATTGCTCAACAAGTTCAGAATGATCTCGTTTTAATATCTCTAAAATCTGAGGGTCACTGGCAATTAGTGACAAAATATAAAGTTTCCAAAGATATACGAATTGAATTTCCGAAGTCGGCGGGTCTTGTTTTATCGCACTGAATACCGGATCTCCTCGAGTATCTTCTGCAGGAATAATTTTTACGTTCTGTGGGACTGCACGACCAGTAGAAAGCAAGTGAAAAATTGCACTTTTACCTGATCCTTTCATCCCATAAACGATGTCAACTTCCCCACGCAAAATCTTCCTCCATATCAACGTCTCAACGAAATATTCTTCAAGTTTGGGTTCCTGCTCTGCGACTCGTTGACCGAAACTTAAACCTTCCAACAAAGAAGCTTTGCTTGACGAATTCGTCATAACTTCGAGGGATGAATTATTTACTTCCTATCTTCTCAAACGCCCGCAGGACTTCGAGCGGAAGCGCAAAGATGAGTGTATTGCTCTGGTCTGAACTCACGTCGTCGATGGTCTGGAGCGTGCGCAGGTGCAAGGCGCCTTGTTCTTGCGAGAGGATGCCGGCGGCTTTGGCCATATTGGTCGCCGCGACGACTTCTCCTTCGGCTTTGATGATGACGGCGCGCTTCTCGCGTTCTGCCTCGGCTTGGCGCGCGATCATGCGTTCCATTTCTGTCGGGAGCACGACATCCTTGAGGACGACGTTGGAGACCATGATTCCCCACCCTTCGCTCGTCTCGTCCACGATGACGCGGATCTTTTCCGAGATCTTCTCGCGCGCGGCAAGAAGTTCATCGAGCTCTACTTCGCCGACAACGTTGCGCATGGTCGTCTGTGCCAGCTGGCTCACGGCGTAGAAATAATTCTCGACTTCAAGGATCGCCTTCGAGACATCGGAGACGCGGTAATAGATGACGGCTGTGACGCCGACGGAGATGTTGTCTTTCGTTATAGCCTTCTGCTCGGGCACCTCGACGGCCTTCACGCGGGTATCCACCTTCTTCATGCTCTGAAAGATAGGAATAACCAGCCTCCAGCCCGGCTCCTTGATGCCGGTGAACTTGCCGATGGTAAAGAAGACTCCCTTCTCGTATTGGTTCACCTGACGGAGAATAAGGACCAGGATGCCGTTAATGACTACCGCGGCCAGAAGCAAGGTGTATAAGTTCATGCCCCCACTATACTCCTCCCCTCTTTTCGACGCTATGTGAGGAAATGCCCCTGCTTTGTCCACATGATTGCTAAGCCAGAATGCGTGAGCGTGTAGTATGGAGGGGTGCACATACGCCTCCCTTCTTTTGCATTCGGCATCCTCATCGGCGCAGTCATCTTCGGCGGCGTCAGCATCGTGCTGGCGTGGACCGGCCCGACATCCGCACCGCCGAGCGGCAACGTCTCCGCACCCCTCAACGTCGGCACGGCGGATCAGATCAAGAATGGCGTGCTCGGGGTTAATGCCCTCGCAGTCTTCGGCAACGCTATACTTTCCGGGGCCGGTAACTATCTCAACTTTGGCACAATTCCGGACCAACAGCCTCCTTCAACCGGTTATGGCATCCGCGATAATGCCGGCGTCATGGAATTCAAAGACAGCACCGGTTTGTGGCTACGTTTCCTTCCTTCCACCAGCGTGCAAAGCATTCAGTTTGCCGACGGCACGACTCAAACTACGGCCGCAGTCGCTGGAGGAGCGACACAGCAAACCACGATCAGTTGCAGTGTGGGCTCTTCTACCGGCACACCTTCGTGTACCACCGCAAACTGCCCTGCGGGTTACGTACGCAGCGGCTGTAGCGCTGCCGATACATCTTCCGGCGCGGCGCGTGCGGATATCATGTCGATGGTTCCGAGCGGAACAGCTGCATGCACCTGCAGATTCCGCGCGCTACAAGGCTCTTTCGGTGGCATACCGAATGGCACTTGTTACACATACTGTGTGAAATAGAACCCTCTTACTGGTTGGACGCCGAGAATGCCTTGCAGCTCCTTCAGCAGAATGACCTACTGGGTTGCTGCGAGGATGAATCGGTGCCCTTTCAAATGAGTGCGGCCGGTGGCCGCTCTTCTTCCAGCAAAAACGCCATGGCAGCCGCCCGCGAATGCCCCGCACCTTGGTGCGGGGATCGACGAGCGGCTCGTTTTTACTTCCATGGGATTTGATATTCGTTGAATTCTGGTAGCAATTTGCGGCCATAGAGAAGCCTCGAAATGACCTCGGCATGACTTAGGGCGCCCGTTAGCGCATTATGCGGCTCCGGTTCTTTCGGGATTCCGCAGTAATTAAGAACGGCATCGAGATCGAGGGCTGAACGGCGCTTGGCGATAGGCGGCTTCATGCCGTGACCCACCATATGCATGTAGCAGAGCGTGTGCGTGTCGATGGTGCGATAGGCGAAGGGCCAATCCGTGTGCCCTGCCCGCTGCGCAGCGTATTTTATGAAATCACGATCGAATGAGACGTTCTGTCCGGCGAAGGTCCGTTCTTCAAGCCCCTCGCTCCACTCCATGAACTTATGGACGAGATCGGCTTCGCTCTGCTTCTTTGGATCGGTGATCTGCTCCTTCGTGAATCCATTGACCGCAAGCGCGTCATCCATGATGTGCGCGCCGTCCCACACGCGGCACTCTTCGTAGAAACGATTGGAAGGATTATGGAGATCGAGCGCACCGACAGAGACGATGGAATGCTTATGCGCCTCTACGCCCGAGGCTTCGACATCGATGACCAACATGGGCCCAGTATATAGCCACTAGCCACTAGCCACTAGGGAGATGCCGGAGGAATCGAATTTTGTATTCTCCTAGTGGCTATACCCTATTGGCTAGTGGCTAAGTCCAGTCCTTTGCAGCTCTGCGACGGGCGATATCCCGCCGCTTTCGCCGCTGCCTCGTCCTTGAACCAGATCTGATTCTCAGGCTTGATATTCGCAGCTCCCCCACACCAGGGGTACTGATAGACCGCTCCGGTACGCGAGGCAACTAAGAGGCCTCCGACATTCATGCCTCGCGGCTGGGCCTCTTCCGGAGCCTTCCCTATCGAGACGGCCGGGCGTGCTTCTTCCGTCGCCGAAAGACGCCCCAGGCCGAAGCTCGAAAAAGCGACTAGGAATATGACTATAATGAGACCCCAGTCGCCAAGCCCCTTATCCAGGAGGGTCTTGCACCTGCCCCAAAAACCCTGTATAGTGGCCCTGTTCACACGAACAACTATACCTTATGGCAACAACAAAGGCCTCCGGAACAGCTAAAAACCTGAACGACTCGAATCCGAAATACCTCGGGGTGAAGCGCTCCGACGGTACTCCGGTCTCGATCGGCGAGATCATCGTCCGCCAGCGCGGCACGAAGATCATGGCAGGACGCAACATCGGCGTCGGCCGCGACCACACCCTTTTCGCCAGGATCGCCGGACTCGTGAAATTCTCCCTCAAGCGCAAGACAAATTTCGATGGCCGCTCGGTCACCCGATCGATCGTGGACATCGTCCCTGCTACGAAGTAATACTTCTTGGAAATAAGAAAAAGCCGCGAGCGAAGCTCGCGGCTTTTTCTTATGACCTCATTTTAACTCTTCACCGTCACGATGATCGTCGCTTTGTGGATACCGAGCTTTATCTCCACGGGCCACTCTCCGATCTCCTTGATGGACATCTTCGGCGCGACGGCATCAGGCGGGATGGTTATCTTCAGCTGCTCACGTATCGCGGTCGCGATGTGTCCGCCGGAGATCTTCTCGTAGAGATGCCCCTGCTTGCCGGCATTCGCTTTCATCTCGATCTTCTTGCCATCGATGTGCTTCGCGAGTTCGGTCCACTCTTTCTCCTTCTGCGCCGCAGCTGCAGCATCATCCGCTTTCTGCTTCTCGTATTCCTTGATCTTCTCCGGAGTAGCCATCTCGACGAGCCTGTTGGGGATGAGGTAATTGAGCGCGTGGCCGTCGGAGACGTTCTTCACGCTTCCCTTCTGCCCGATGCCCGTCACGTCACGTAAAAGGATAACTTGCATGGCTTCCAGTATACATTATTGACATCCGAAAACATATATGCATAATATCCCGCGGCGGGACGTCTGGCCCGTTAACTTGATCTTAATTGCAAACCAATGGAGGTCTGCTATGCGAGGATAACCCTCGAATGGAGACGCCTAAAATGTGCCAGATGCACATCTTCCCCACTTCCCGCGGCCTTTTCGTGTATTCATGGACTGACGGTGTCCGCATGGTCCCCGCGCCTCGCATCAAGCATGATGACGACGCGCAGGCGTTCATGCTGTGGCTTCTCAACCACGGCTACACGGAGGAGGCGGAGCGTTTCTTGGATGCCTACTGCGCTCATGCGCGTTAGTATGAATCCAAGACACATCGAGGCCCTCGGTAAAACCGAGGGCCTCATTATTTATTTTCCAAGCATCTCAACCGCCTTGTCCATCTGCGGATCCTTGCCGGCTTTCACATCCTCTTCGCTGATCTTCACTTCTACGTCCGGGGTTATGCCGGTCTTCGGGATCTGCGTGCCGTCCGGCAAGAGCCAGCGCGCCACCGTGATCTTAAGGCCGGTGTTCTCCGTGATTGGGATGAGTTCCTGCACGGAACCTTTGCCGAACGTGGTCGCTCCGACCAGCTTCGCGACTCCGTAATGGCGCAACGCGCCCGCGAGGATTTCCGAGGCCGAGGCAGAACCCTTATCGACGAGGATGACCGCCTTGAGATTATCGTTGAAGATATCGTACCCGCGGCTGCGATGGTCGATGTTGTCCGCATGGCCCGCGTAATCCTCCGTGACGACGATCTTGCCTGTCGGTAGGAACCAGCTCGCCATATCCACCGATGCTTCCAGATAGCCGCCCGGATTGCCGCGAAGATCGAGGATGAGCTTGTTCGAGCCGGAATTGACGAACTGCCTGAGCGCGTCGCGGAAGAGCTGCGGGGAGTTCGAGGTGAACGTGTGCAGCGAGATGACATACGTGCCGTCGGCGCGCTTCTCGCTCTCAACGATCGGGACGTTGATGACGTCGCGCATCACCTTGATCTCCTTCGGCTCCGCCCAGCCCTCGCGCGAGATGAGCAGCCGCACTTCGGTGCCCTTGGTACCGCGGATGAGATTGACGGCCGTCGTCACGTCCATGTTGTGCGTGTCGTTATCATCGATCTCGAGGACGCGGTCATCCGGTTTGATGCCGGCACGCTCCGCCGGGGTGCCCTTCAGGGGCGCTACCACGGTGAGGACTTCGTCGCGTACCGCGATCTCCATGCCGACACCTTCGAAGTTGCCGCTCAGGTCTTCCTCGAACTGCTTCTGTTCCACCGGCGGGAGGAAGAACGTATACGGGTCTCCCAGCGATTCGGCCATCCCGGAGATCATCCCGTAGACGCGCTTCTCTTGCGGCGTGCCCGCGATGACGGGCGCTGAGGTTGATGCAGTGGTAGTGGGGACGGAGGCCGGGACGAATTTCTCGTCCATGATCTGCCATGCTTTCCACACCGGCGAGAGGTCGACTCCCTGTGGCGGACCATCGATCCCAAGCGATTGCGCGACCGCGGCCGGCAGCATGCTGCGGAGGGAACCAGAGTTGCCGAGTATGAGTCCGCCGGCAAAACCGACAGCTAAAAGAAGAATCGCCCCGATAGCGAGGGCGGACAGGCCGTACTTCTCTTCTTGCATGCCGCCATTATTGCACATTCCGCTTTTTTTCACTATTTACTTTATCGCTGCAGCCGATAGGATTTCCTGATGCTCGCGCGCTACAAGCACAGCGGTCTCATGTGGATCGATCTCGAATCCCCCACGCGGGACGAAGTGCTGCGCGTGATGGATGAATTCAGGCTCAATCAGTTCATCGCGGAAGAGCTCCTGCTGCCGACGACGAAGCCCAGGATCGAATTCCAGGACGACTATCTCTATCTCATCCTGCACTTCCCCGCGCTGCGCCATACGCATAAGACCATGGAACAGGAGATCGACTTCGTCCTCGGCAGGGATTTCCTCATCACGACGCACTATGACACCGTGGACCCCTTGCATAAGTTCTCGAAGATATTCGAGGTGGATTCGATCCTGAATGCCGAGCTCTCCGACGAGCATGCGGGCTTCCTCTTCTTCTCGATGCTGCGCCGTCTCTATAAATCGGTCGAACACGAGATCGACTTCATCCACTCCGACATGACGCACATCGAGAAACACATCTTCAGCGGACAGGAGAAAGGCATGGTGCAGGCGATATCGCGCGCCGCACGCGATCTCCTCAATCTCCGACAGACCATCGAACCGCATCGCGACGTCCTGAAGGAGATGCAGCCGGCCCTGGTGAAGCTATTCGGTGATAGCTACGCGCCGTATGTGCGCTCGATCGAGAACGACTATTATCGCCTCCACAACCACATCATGCGCCACACCGAATCGCTCCACGAGCTCCGCGAGACGAACAATTCGCTGCTCTCGGCCAAGGAGAACGAGACGATGCGCATCCTCACCATCCTCGCGCTCATCACGTTCCCCCTTTCCCTCATGGCCGACGTTCTCAGCCTCCCGTCCAAGCACAACCCGCTCTACGGCCTCCCGTACGACTTCTGGATCATCGCCGGCATCCTCATGGCGACGGGCGTTGGCATGTTCGCATACTTCAAGCATAAGAATTGGCTGTAAGTCGAGACGAAAAACTGCTAGGATGGTGTCATGTCGAGCTGGTTAGGATTCTTTTTTGAATTCCTGGTATCCCTTTTCACCCCGCAGGGCAGTCATCCTGACGCTTCTCTCAGGCGCAAGGTCGTGAAGCTTCACAACACGCTCTCGGGCGAGAAAGAGCGGTTCGAGACGCTGCTCCCCGGCGTCGTCAAGATGTATAACTGCGGCCCGACGGTCTACGGCGTGCAGCACATCGGCAACCTCTCGATGTTCGTTTTCACGGACCTTCTGCGGCGCACGCTCGAATATGCCGGGTACAGCGTGAAGCAGGTCATCAACATCACCGATTTCGGGCACCTCACCTCGGACGCCGACGAAGGCGAAGACAAGATGACGAAAGGGCTGAAACGCGAAGGACTCAAACCGACGCTCGAGAATATGCGGACCTTGGCCGAGAAATACACCGAGATATTCCTCAGTGACCTGAAGACGCTCAATGCGAAACTCGATGAGACGAAATTCCCGCGCGCATCCGATTACATCCCCGCGCAGATCGCGATGATAAAGACTCTCAAAGAGAAAGGTTACGCATATGCCGGGAAGAATGGCGTGTATTTCGACACCTCACGTTTTCCTGATTACGGCAAGCTCGGCAATATCAGATTGGATGCGCAGAAGGAAGGCGCACGCGTCGCTGTTAATGATGAGAAGCGTAATCCGATCGATTTCGTCCTCTGGAAGAATGATAAGAAACTCGGCTGGGATTCCCCATGGGGCAAAGGGTTCCCCGGCTGGCATATCGAGTGTTCCGCGATGATCCGTGCGCTCCTCGGCGAGCAGATCGACATCCACACCGGCGGCATCGAGCACATCCCCGTGCATCACAACAATGAGATCGCGCAGTCCGAAGCGGCGACGGGGAAAAAGCCGTTCTCGCGCTTCTGGCTGCATCGCGCGCATCTGCAGCTGGAGGGGGCGAAGATCGCGAAATCCGACGGCAACACGATCTATCTTTCAGACATCATCGAGAAAGGCTTCCACCCTATGGCCTTCCGGTATCTGCTGCTCGGCGCGCATTACCGCCAGCCCGCGAATTTCACCTGGGATGCGCTGCAGGCTTCGCAGAGCGCGTTCCTCAGGCTTCGCAAGCTCGTCGATACCCTGCCTGAAGGCGGGAAGACGCCGCAGGACTACGCGAACCGTTTCAGCGAGAGAGTATCCGATGATATCGATACGGCTGGCGCGCTTGCCGTCTTGTGGGAGATGGTAAAAGATGCGGATCTCGATGAGAAGAATCTCCGTGCCGGGCTTCTCGATTTCGACCGAGTGCTCGGCTTGGGACTTGCCGAAGAAGATGCAGACGCACAAAAATTATGGAAAAAGGAATTCGGCGTGGTCGTCTCTTCTTCAGACGCCCCTGCGCATATACAGGAATTACTCGCGAAACGCGAAGCGGCGCGTGCGGAAAAGAAATGGGCCGAAGCAGACGACTTCCGCGCCGAGATCGAAGCGGCAGGATACATCATCGAAGATACTGCGGATGGCCCGCGGGTCGTATATAAAACAAACGCCTGACCGAAGCCAGGCGTTTTAAAGGATTTGAGTTGATCCTTACTTGTCGCGGATCTCGACGTAACCCTCGTCGTACGAGCCGTAGTAGTCCGTGTCGAGGTACGGACTCTCGTACGAGCCGGAGTCACGAGCAAGCGCCATCTGCTGATCGACGATAGCCGGCCCATGCAGTTCCGCAAGACGCGGCTGATGCATGACGCCGACGATCCCGCTGGCGGCAATGCCACCAACGATGAGCAGTGTGGCAAGAAGGATACAGCTCTGGATTGCGATTCTCATCGCACATCTCCTATTCGGTTTCTACTTTAATACTGCTAACAGTATACCACACTAATATAATTCACGCAAGTACCAGATTTATCAAGCGATTAGGCACGAAAATGACCCTGACCTGCTCCTTCCCTTCCAGCCACCTAGCGACGGCTTCCAAAGCTACCTTTTTGACGGTTTCTTCATCCGAATCACGAGGCACGGAGACCGTCGCACGCGCCTTGCCGTTCACCTGAACCGCGATTGTCACGGTATCGGCGAGTATCTTCTGCGGATCATACTTCGGCCACTTCTCGAGATGAATCGAGGTTTCGTTACCGATTTCGTGCCAGAGGTCGTCCGCCATATGCGGCGCGAACGGCGCAAGTAATTTCAAGAATGCCTTGTACTGGCCTTTGGTGACACTCTTCGCTTCCGCTTCGTTCACGAAGATCATCATCGCGGAGATCGCTGTATTGAATTTGAAATTCCGGATATCCTCACCCACCTTCTTGATGGTCTGATGAAGCACTCTCTCGACATTCTCGTCGGCGCTCTCAGCGAACGATTCCTGCAGACGCCATACGCGTTCTATGAACCGTCGCGCCCCGATGAGGTTTGATGTCTTCCATGCGATAGCGTCCGTGAACGGCCCCATGAACATCTCGTAGATGCGCAGCGTATCCGCGCCGTAGGTCTCGACGATATCGTCCGGATTGATGACGTTGCCATAGCGTTTCGACATCTTCTTGCCGTCCTCAGCCATGATGAGTCCCACCGAGATGAGTCGCGTGAACGGCTCCGGCGTGGAGACGACGCTGATATCGAAAAGGAATTTGTGCCAGAAACGCGCGTAGATGAGATGCCGCGTCGCATGTTCCGCTCCGCCGACATACATATCCACTGGTGCCCAGTATTTCTCCTTCGCCGGATCGACAAGCGCGGCATCGTTTGTCGGATCCATGAAGCGGAGGTAGTACCAGCTCGAGCCCGCCCATTGTGGCATCGTGTTGGTCTCGCGCTTCGCTGGGCCTCCGCACTTCGGACATGTCGTGTTGACCCACTCCGGAATGGCCGCAAGAGGTGATTCTCCCGTTCCCGTCGGCTCGTAGTGCTCGACTTCAGGCAATCTAACGGGCAGCTGGTCATACGGGACGGGAACAACACCATCTTTCTGGCAATGCACGATAGGGATCGGCTCGCCCCAATAGCGTTGCCGCGAAAAGACCCAGTCACGGAGCTTGTAGGTTGTTTGAGCTATACCGAATTTCGCCGTAATTCTTACCTTTGCTTCTTCAGATGGAAGTCCATCAAATTCGCTGGAATTTATAAGAATTCCTTCCATTACGATCGGCGCAGCCTGTAGGCTTGCCGAAATATCTGAGATACCAGCTTTGACAGCACTTAGCGGGTGAACCACTTCGCGAATTGGTAAATTAAACTTGGTAGCAAATTCATGATCGCGAAAATCATGCGCGGGCACCGCCATGATGGCACCGGTGCCGTAGTGTGCTAGCACGTAATCTGCAGCGTAAATCGGAATACACTCTTTATTTGCGGGATTGATCGCCATGACTCCTTCGAGCTTCACGCCTGTCTTTTCCTTGCCTTCGGCGGTACGCTCGATCTCGGTTTTTGCAAGTGCTTCTTTCGCGTATTTCGCCAACTCAGGCACGTTCTCGATGTGAGACTCGAGTTTGTGGATGATCGGGTGCTCAGGCGCGATAACCATATATGTCGCGCCGAAAAGCGTGTCGGGACGTGTCGTAAAGACTTTCAACTTCTCATCGGTTCCTTGGATCGCGAATTCGATTTCCGCCCCTTCCGACTTCCCTATCCAATTGCGCTGGGATTCCTTGATGTGCTCCTGCCACTCAGGCAAAAGGTCGAGGTCTTTCAAAAGCCGCTCCGCGTAGTCGGTGATCTTCAGCGTCCATTGGCGCATCGGTCGCTTCTCGACGACGGTGCCGCAGCGTTCGCACACATTGCCGTCCAAGTCTTCGTTGGCGAGGCCGGTCTGGCACGAAGGACACCAGTTGATGGGTTCGAACGATTCGTAGGCGAGGCCCTTCTCGAAAAGCTTGAGGAAGATCCACTGCGTCCATCGGTAGTATTCGGGATCAGTCGTGTTGATCTCGCGGCTCCAGTCGTAATCGAGGCCGATCTTCTGTAATTGCTCTTTGAAGCGCGCGACGTTCTTCTCGACCGCTTTGCGGGGATGCACTTTATTCTTGATCGCGTAATTCTCTGCCGGGAGTCCGAATGCGTCCCAACCCATGGGGTGGAGTACGGACTTCCCTTGCATGCGGGCGTGGCGGCTGAAGATGTCGGTCGCGATGTAGCCCTTCGGATGTCCCACGTGCAGGCCCTCACCCGAGGGATACGGGAACATATCTAACACGAAGGCCTTGGGTTTTCCGCTGGTTTCTTCAGAACGATAGATGCCGCTTTTCTCCCACTTTTTCTGCCATTTCTTCTCTATCTTTTTATGGTCGTAACTGCGCATCCGAAAACTGTATCATGAAGGAAACGCGTGCGCATGTTCACTTGCTCGTGATGCCGCTGATGATGAGTGTCGCTACGGGAACCTTCTTGCTCACAGGTTCATACGCCGCAGTAAATTCGATCCGTCTGTTCTTGACGGGCTCGAGTTCATTCGCATGTCCCGCCATCTCGACTGCCGTATCGAGCAGTTGGAAGATGTCGCCGTCCTTCTGAAGAAGCGCGAGTATCCCTGGAAGACCGCTCTTCATTTCGCTTGTAAAAGTGATACGGCGTTCAAGTGCAAGACTGACGAGCTGTTCTCGGAAACCGTTGAGCATCAACGTGATGAACGGCCCATCTTCGAGTCCTATCTCCTGGTTACGGGCCCGGTCCACTGCTTCCGAATTCCTTCCCCACGGTCCTCTCTCAGGGTCTGCCATACGGCCTTATCGTACCGACATCGGCTTGCTGTATGGGGGATATTTGTCGGGATCGATCGTGCGGTCGAAGCACACTTCACCGGTGCCATGCTGCCAGTTCTCATTGGTGGTGTCGCCCGCGTAGATCGGCTTCGACATCGCCGCAGAATTCGATGTGCTGTCGGCGTTGAATGTCGCGCAGAGCTGGAACGACATGGGGCCGATCGCCTTATAGACGTACTCATCGCCGGACTGCGGATCCTTCGGGATGATGTAGCCGCCGATGGGATCCTCCGTCTCCGCGAGCGTGGCCGGAAGCTTCTCCTTCTGCTGCCAGTAATTCACCACCTGCCATTGGATATTCTGGAGATCGCTCACCTTCTGAGAGTCGTAGCGATAGAGGCGCACCTGTCCGGGCGTTCCCATGATGAAGAATCCGGCGATGATAGCGATGACGACTACGACAGCCGCTGCCCATCCCACCATGCGGGCACGGTCGGGACGCTCGATCCAGTAGCCGCGCAGATCCGCGAGGAAGTGGAGGAAGACCGCGCCGGCGACGAGGAGAAGCACCAGTACTTTCAGGATGAAGCGAGTCGTGATCTCTCCGCCGAGGAAGTAATTGATGAGCGTGATGAGATCCCCGATGACGGCCGCGCCCGCGACGAACACCGTAAGGACCAAGACCCAGCGGCGCACCCACAGCTCGCTCTTCTCGGCGACGCGTACGATGTCATTGCGGATGAGCCGCATGAGCAGGAGCGCGACCGGGACGAGCACGATGAGGCTCGCCATCTCGAAGCGGATGCTGCTTGAGAACGGGTCGATATAGTACGCGAGAGCGTCCGGAAACGCGTAGTTGATATATTCGAATAGAAGCGTGATGAACGCGACTACGGAACCGTATAAAGCGATCATCGCGCCCGCCCAGAGGAAGAAATCCTTAGGTGTTACCTTAGGTGTATTCATATAGAGGAAGCCTATCCCAACCCTCCGAGCGGCACAAGGGCCGGCGCAGAATAGGAAAAGGCCGCGCTTTGGGGCGCGGCCTTCGGGTTTCTAGGTGGCTTTCCGCCGCTTTTCCAGGAGCTTGAGCGTGTCCTCGAGCTCATGGACGAGAAGTTGATGGTTCTCGGCCAAGGGTAGGATGAAATCCATCGTCTCCGAGACCTTCCGCGCGATCCGCGTGGATTCGTGCTGCCACATCGTCATCAGGTTGTGTAGACGGTCGGCCACCTTGATGATGATCACCTCGCGCGGCGCATCACGCAGCTTCCGATGGTACTTGCGGTCGACATCATCCTTCGACCATCCGCGTTTGGGGTGCGGCTTGCTCACCCACCAGACCATATCAGCGATCCGCTCATTGAATTCGTCCGTGAGCCGTTGATGCGTCCAGCTCGGGATGTCTTCGATGATATCGTGGAGCAAGGTCGCCGCGATGATGTCGGCATCGCGCACGCGCAGATATACGATCACGATGAGCGCGACGGCGCGCAAATGTTCGAAATACCGCTCGCCGCCGTCCCGTACCTTCGTGCGGAACGCGCGCTTGGCGGTCTCGTACGCTTTCTCGATGAGAAGATAACGCGGATCGTTCGCCGGAAATATCTCGGCGATACGCTCGAAGAACGTCTCTTTGTTCTCCGCCTTCGAGCGCAGGAACCCGAGCTTTGGTTCCAGCCATCTCGGCATCCGGCAGATGTCCGGGATTGCCGCTTTGTTGCCTTTCGTCCTGGCCACCATGGGCCTCCTTTCAAATAGCTACTCTTCTATCCGTATACAACCTTAAATGCGATATTTATGCAAAGAAGATCAGCTGTGCAGGAATTCCATGACGTCGCCGTCTTGGACGACATACTCCTTCCCTTCCGTACGCACCCAGCCTTTGGCTTTCGCGTTCGCCCACGAACCTGCCTCGAGGAGTTTCTGCCAGGCGATGACTTCAGCGCGGATGAATTTGTCGCGGAAATCGCTATGGATCGCGGCGCCCGCTTCAGGCGCTTTCGCGCCGCGCTTGATCGTCCATGCGCGCGTCTCCTTCTCGCCGGTCGTGAAGAACGAGATGAGATCGAGTAGACGGTAGCCCCCGCGGATGAGATCGTCGATGCCGTCCGAGGAAACGCCGAGCTCGCGGCGGAATTCCGCCTTCTCGTCACCTTCGATATCCGAGAGCTCATTCTCGACGCCGGCGTCGACGAACACCCATTCGGCTTTCACGGATTCGAAATAATCATTAAGCGCTGCCCACCGCGCTCCTGCTTCCGCGTCCATATTCACCGCGCCGCTCTTGCGATTGAGTACATAGAGGACAGGCTTCATCGTAAGAAGCTGGAAGGTTTTCGCGATCTCCATCTCCTTCTCATCGAGTTCGACTGTGCGCGCAGCTTTGCCCGCTTTGAGTGCTGGTACGATCTTCCGTAATACGTCGCGTTCCGCGATGATCGTCTTGTCGTTCCCTTTCGAATCACGCTCGGCGCGGTCGAGGCGCTTGGATGCACCCTGTTCGTCGGCGAGCACGAGTTCGAGATTGATGACCTCGACATCACGCAGAGGATCGACATCGCCATGCACGTGATGGATATCGTCGTCATCGAAAAGACGCACGACTTCCGCGATAGCGTCCGTCTCGCGGATGTTGGTGAGGAATTGATTGCCGAGCCCTTCGCCTTCGGAGGCGCCTTTCACAAGACCCGCGATATCGACGAATTCCACTGCAGCCGGAACTATTTTCTGCGTCTTCGACATCTCTGAGAGCCTGTCGAGCCGGATATCGGGCACGGCGACCACGCCGACGGAGGGATCGATGGTCGCGAAGGGATAATTGGCGATAAGTACACCTTTCTTGGTGAGCGCATTAAAAAGCGTGGATTTCCCCACGTTCGGTAACCCGACGATCCCTATGGCAAGTTTTGACATGCTCGGCGCAATTATTGCCTGATTTTATACGAAATTCAAGCCCGGTCATCATCGGCATTCCATGCGCAGTTTGCTAGATTAATAACAAGAAATCAGCTAACATCACTCAGATATGCGCCAGATACTCGCTATTACTGGCGGGGCTATCCTCGTTTTCAGCCTCATGGTAGGCGGATTTGCCCTCAACCAAGCCAATCAGGAGGAGATTGAGTTGTCCTCCCGTATGCAGTCCCGTACGCAGGTTCTCGCGGAGAGTCTCGCTGAATCTATCGGCCCCTCCTACAAGGCAAATGCGACAAGCACGCTCAATGCGCTCATCAACCGGTTCGTCAGCAATGAACGGTTGGTTGGACTCGCTGTATTCGACAACACTGGCAACGGAATCGCGCAATCCGAGAATCTTCCGCAGGAAACGATCGTCCGCTCGGAAATCGAGACCGTCATGGACAGCAACGAGGCGGACGGGACATTCGTACGGAGCGGCAGCTTCAACCTCTACGCGTTCACCATACCTCTGTATGATGACGAGCGCGTCATCGGCGCGGTCACGGTCGTCCAGAATGCGACATATATCGACGAAGGGGTCCGGCAGGTGTGGATCAACAACGCATCACGACTCCTCATGCAGATTATTCTTTTCGCGCTCACGGTTTTTCTTCTCCTGCGGTTCGTCATTTTCAAACCGCTCACCCACATGACCGAGACGATCCGATCGTTGCGCGCCGGCATCGAACCCGGGGCCAAGGTCACAAGCAGCGGTTTCTGGGAACCGCTCTCGAGTGAAATATCGAAAATGACCAGGAGCCTCAAGCAAGCACGCTCCGCCGCGAGCGAAGAAGCGCGCATGCGCCTCGAGAAGCTGGACACACCGTGGACCGCGGAGCGGCTTAAGGAATACGTGAAGGCGTATCTTAAAAACCGTACGATTATTGTGGTGTCGAACCGCGGCTCACATACGCCGAACAAAACCCGTAGCGGCGTCGAATATATCCCCGTCGCAGGCGGAATGACCACAGCTTTGACTGCGCTTATGGAGGCATGCGGAGGCACATGGATTGCGACCGGTCGCAACAAGGACCGTGCAGTACTCGGACCTGACGGAAAACTCGCAATGCCACCGGATGAGGGAAAATATATACTTAAATCCGTGCTTTTGGCGGATAAAGAAGCGCACGGGCACTACCAGTTTTCGGCGGAAGCGATGTACCCGCTCTGTCTTATTACTCACGTGCGCCCGACATTCAAGAAAGAAGACTGGGTGGAATACTGCAAGGTAAACGGTGAATTTGCTCGTGAGATTCTGCGCGAGATTACCAACATGACAGCACCTATTATTCTCATCAACGACTATCACTTTGCACTCCTGCCGGCGATGATAAAAAAAAGCCGACCCGACGTGCGCGTCGGGCTGTTTTGGCACGTGCCATGGCCCAACGAGGAATACTTCAGCATCTGCCCGTGGCGGCGTGAAATTCTCGAAGGTATGCTCGGGGCCGACGTCGTAGGCTTCAATACCCAGCAGTTCTGCAATCAGTTTATGGACACGGTAAGCAAAGAAATCGAGTCAGTGATTGACTGGGATCAATTCTCGATTGTCCGGACAAATCATCGTACGTACATAAAACCATTTGCTGTTTCAATAGCGTTTACCAACGGCCACGATGCTAGCGCGTTGCAGAATTCCGCGCATACTCTTGATCCCCTTGATATACAGGCAAAATATATCGGGCTCGGCGTTGATAGACTCGATTACACCAAGGGCATACCGGAGCGTTTTCATGCGATTGAGCATCTGCTGAATTCGCATCCCGAACTAGTCGGACATTTTACCTTTATTCAGATTGCGTCGCCGCACCGGCAACACATTAAAAAGTATCAGGAGTACAAAGGCGTCGTTGAAGGCGAGGCGGAACGAATTAACCGGAAATTTGAGACGAATACATGGAAACCGATTGTTCTTGAAATCAGACAATATTCCCACGAGGAACTCACTCAATTGTACAAACGAGCGGATGTCTGCGTTGTAACATCGCTCCACGACAGCATGAATCTTGTAGCCAAGGAATACGCCGCTGCGCGTGACGACGAAAATGGCGCTCTCGTATTGAGTAAATTTGCCGGCGCATCGCGAGATCTCAAAGGTGCCTTTATCGTGAATCCGTATAGTCCCGAGGAAACGAGTGATGCAATTGCGAAATCGCTTACGCTCTCACCATCCGAGCGGCGTTTGCGCATGAAATCGATGCGCGACAGCATCAAAAATTATAACGTCTACCGATGGGCCGCCGAGTTTATCAAGGCAGTTGCGGATTTGGGATAAGTATGCGGGATGCCCGCACAAATATGCGCACAATTGAGTCGCGCATACGCCGTACAGGACGAGTTGTTCTGATGCTTGATTTTGATGGAACGATTTCCCCGTTTGCAAAAACACCCGAAGCCGCAGTGGTATCGCGATCGGCGCGTGCCAGTTTAAATGAACTTCGCCGGTATATTCCTATCGTAATTGTGAGTGGTCGTCCGCTTTCCGTCGTTCGTAAGAAAATGGGAATTGCGGGACTCGCATATATCGGATCACACGGGATTGAAATGCAACTGGGGTCCCGTCGGTCGGTCATGAGCGTTCCCGCTCGCTGCATGCACGATATCGCCGCTGTTCGCGTCATATCAACTGAGATAGCACGGAAATATAAAGGAGTCATTATTGAAAACAAACGCTGGGCGCTTTCCGCGCACTTCCGCGCGCTATCGCATAGCGAGCGTCGCGCATTCCGCGCAAAACTTTTGAAACATACCGCCCCTGTTGTTCGCAGGAATAGAATCAATGTCACCGTGCACGATGTTGCACTCGAGTTTCGTCCTGATATTCCGTGGAATAAAGGAACGGCGGCGCGCCGTGCCCTCCGCCTGATAGGAAAAGGAATCCCCGCCACGCCGATCTACATCGGTGACGAACCATCTGATGAAGATGTGTTCAGAGCCCTGCCACATGGGATAATGATTCGTGTCGGTAGATCCGGAGGAAGCGCAGCGCGGTATCGTTTCCGCACGCGAACGGAAGTTGATCGCTTTTTACAACGCTTCTTAAAACTCATCCGGAGCGGCGAATTAGCAGCAACCCACGTGGCCCGCAAAAAAAAGTGAGACCGCATGGTGTACAGTTTACGCGCAAAATAATGGTGTCCTTCCAACCGCTACCCAACGGCATGTACTCACCACCGGGGTGATTGATTATTTTCCTTTTTTCCCCAATTCGTGAATCTTTTTAAGCCACCGCTCCTTGCGCACCTCCGACACATTTTCAGAAGGTCCATACCACGTCGTTCCGACTTTAAAACCCGCGAACCAAAGGATGCCCCATTTCAATTGGGCGTTCACGTTACCCGGGAGGAGTCGCACCAGCCACGGCTCGGTGCCGCTGGCGATGATGATGCGCGCGGTGTGTCCTCGATACATACGGTGCCAGAAGATGGAGCGCTTCCCGCTTGGCATTTTCATATAGCGGAACGCGCTGCCAGGAAGCCACGCTCTGTCGAAAAGGCCTTTCAGTATGGCTGGCATGCCGACCCACCAGACCGGATGGATGACGACGAAATGATCGGACCATATGATGAGTTCCTGGAAGCGTTTGAGGTCGGGTTCGAGCTCTTGCATCGCGCGATACCCTTTGTGGAGTATCGGGTCGAACTGCATCTCCCCGATGTTCAGACGCTGGATGTCGTGGCCGGCTTCTTTCGCGCTCTCTTCGTAGGCGTCCGCGAGATCGCCGCACAGCCCGCTTTTGTCGGGGTGACCGAGAAGGAGGAATATCTTTTTCATGCGGCTTTTCGGGATATCTCCGGATTGATGACGCTCAGGAACGACGCGAATACCTCTTCGGGAGTGACACGTGAGAAATCCTCCGGCATATGTTCGACGAAGCCACGGAATCTCTCGCCGAGCTTCCCTTCGATCCATTGCGAGAGCGCTTCCTCTTTTGTCATGCCGCCCTGTGCTCGATTCTCCACCCACAGCTTCATGACCTTCGCTTGGAATACGTTGAATTCTGCCGCATGCTCGTCCTGAGTTTTGGGGCGCTCGGCCGGCAGTGATTCCTGCATGCGGAGATTCTAGCATGACTGAAATCCCCGAAACCATGACTTGACGGTCGCCTCCATAGATGTTAGTATAATCACATAACTTTCTTCCAGATATGTCCACTTATTTCTCCAGAATCGGGTCCTTCCTGAGGACCCGCAAATACTATGTGGCCGGCGCGTTCGTGCTCATCCTCCTCATCGGGGGTGCGATATGGCGCATGGCGTCCTCGGCGAGCGTCGTAGAGACGACTCCGGCACCACGCGAAGTCGTCGTGGCGTCCGTCGCCGATCTCATGAGCGGCACCACCGCCCTTTCCGTCGTCGGCGAAGTGCGATCGAAGAGCGAAGCGAAGATCTCGACCGAAGCGGGCGGTATCATCACCGGCGTGAACGTCTCGCTCGGTTCAAGCGTCGGCGCAGGAACCATCCTCGCGGAGATCGAGAACAGCTCGCAGCGCGCGGCCGTACAACAGGCTGAAGGCGTGCTCGACGCCGCGAAAGCATCGGTCCCGAACCTCGAATCGACGCTCGAATCCGCCAAGGGCGGAGCATTGACGACGCTTCTTAGCGCATACGCAGCCTATGAGAACGCGATGCGCGACGGCGTCGATCCTCTCTTCGCGCTTCCGAACTCATCCACGCCGAATTTCAATGTCATAACGACGACGGATTCCGCCTCGCGCAATGTCTTAGAGAACACGCGCCCGTCATTCAATGTGACCCTCGCGCGCTATAAGACGGTGGCTGCATCCCTCTCGAAAGAAAGCGACCTGGGAGGCGAGCTCGTCCGCACCGAAGATGAAGTGCGCAAGGCGCGCAATTTCCTCGATACGCTTCTTAAGGCACTCAATGCGGGTGTCTCTTCTCCGGGCGTCTCCGAAGCGCAGCTCACCGCATACAAGACGGAAGCTTCAGACGCGCGCACCTCGCTCACCTCGACGCTCTCGGCCATCACCGCGGCATGGGCATCCCTTGAAGTAGCAAGTAACAATACGGATCAGAATGCCAGCGGTTCTTCCGCTTCCCAGGCCGCTCTCAAGCAGGCGGAAGGCGCGTACAACGCCACGCTCGCCAATCTCGAGAAGACCCGCATCCGTGCGCCGATCTCCGGCACCTTGAATAATTTCTCCATCAAACTCGGGGATAACGTATCTGCCGGACAGCAGGTCGCGGTCGTCTCGAATAACGGAGCACTGGAAGTAGTCGTCTATGTGACCCGAGAAGACAAAGCGAACATCATCATCGGGCAGAAAGTCATGCTCGAAGGCGACATAACAGGCACGATCACGAAGATCGCTCCAGCGCTTGATCCGACCACGCATCGCATCGAAGTCCGCATCGGGCTTCCCGCAAACGCCACGGCATTCACCAACGGCGAATCGGTCCGCGTCGCACTCACCACGAATCTCGCTTCCATCAAAGCCGATGCTCCGCTCTCGATCCCGATCGCTGCGCTGAAGATCGAAGCGTCCCGCACGATCGTCTTTACGGTCGTCGATAACCGCATCGTTGCGACTGCGATCAAAATCGGCAAGCTTTCGGCCGATTCGGTGCAGGTCAGCGATGGGCTCACCCTCGACACTGTAATCGTCACCGACGCGCGCGGGCTTAAAGAGGGCGACGAAGTACGCGTCGCCCAGTAATATGCTTCCGGTCTGGAACTACTTCCTCCGCAAGCGCCAATTTACGGTGCTTCTCATCGTCTCGCTCATCGCGGCCGGTACGTATGCGCTTCTGACCATCCCGAAGGAATCGGCTCCGGAAGTGCGCATCCCCGTCGGCATCGTCAGCACGGTATTCCCGGGTGCTTCGGCGGAAGACGTCGAGCAGCTCGTCACGAACGAGATCGAGAGCGGGGTCGCCAACGTGGAGAACCTCGATACCCTCACCTCGAGCTCCCGCGAAGGCGTCTCGATGGTGACGGTGCAATTCGACGCGAGCGCGGATCTCGATAAATCGCTTCAGAAACTGAAGGACGCCGTCGCTGCGACGAAGCCGAATCTCCCCGAAGAGGCGAATGATCCTGCCGTCATCGAGATCAATTTCTCCGAGCAGCCGGTCCTCATCGTTTCGGTCACAGGTGAGTACGCCCCCGCCGTCCTCACGGAATTAGGGGATGATATCAAGGACGAGCTTCAGAACGTGAAAGGTGTCTCGCGCGTCGATGTCTCCGGCGTCAGGAAGAAGGAGATCCAGGTGATCGTGAAGAAGGAGAAGCTCGACCAGTACGGCATCCGCCTGATGGATATCGTCGGCGCGATCCAGGCCTCCAATGCCAAACTCCCCGTCGGCTCCATCACCGTCGATAACGTGGAATATGCGCTCAATTTCGAAGGAGAGATCACGGAGGCGGATCAGGTCCGCGATGTCGCGATGACGACAGAGGGCGGTTCCATCGTGTATGTACGCGATATCGCGGAGATCGTCGACGGACTCCAGAAAGAGACGAGTATCTCCCGCGCTTCGACCGCCGGACAGCCATCCGAGTCATCACTCACCCTTTCCATATATAAAAGCGCCGGCGGCAACATCGTTCGGACGGGCGATGCCGCGAAGGCGCGCCTCGAAGAACTGAAAAAGGGCATGCTCGCGGGTAGCAGCGTCGTCGTTTCGCTCGATTCCGGCAAGGAAGTGAAGACGAACCTTACGGACCTCACCAAGGTCGGCCTCGAGACGATGGCACTCGTGATGATCACGCTCCTCCTCACGATCGGCTGGCGCGAATCGCTCGTAGCAGCGGCATCGATCCCCCTCTCGTTCCTCATCGCGTTCTTTGGGCTCCTGCAGAGCGGCAATACGCTCAACTTCGTCTCCCTGTTCGCGCTCATCCTCGCGATCGGCATCCTGGTAGATTCCGGCATCGTCATCACCGAAGCGATCCACACCCGCATGCGGCTTTTCGCCACGAAAGAGGAGGCAGCCGAAGCCGCCCTCAGGGAATACGCGTGGCCTCTTATTGCCGGTACCATGGCGACGGTCGCCGTCTTCGCGCCGCTCTTCTTCATTTCGGGCATCGTGGGACAATTCATCAAATCGATTCCCTTCACGCTCATATTCGTCCTCTTCGCCTCGATCTTCGTCGCGCTCGGCCTCGTCCCCCTCATCGCCATTACCTTCACGAAGAAGGAATCGAATCGTCTCGAGAAGAAACAGGAGGAATACACGCATAGATTCCAGGAATGGTACCGCCGCAAGCTCGGATACCTCTTGGATAACCGCCGCGCGCAGAACCTCTTCCTCGCCGCGATCTTCGCCGGATTCTTCGTCGCGATCGCACTCCCGATCACGGGACTCCTGAAGACGACCTTCTTCCCTCAAGAGGACATCGGCTATGTCCTCATTTCCATCGAGAAACCGCAAGGGACGGCGCTCTACGACACCGATCTCGCGACGCGGCAGGTCGAGGAGGCGCTCTACGGCAACGAGAATATCGATTCGTTCGCGACGACGGTCGGCGGCTCGAGTTCGCTCACCGGAGACACGCCGACCAGCGGCGGCAACCTCGCGAACATCACGATCCTTCTTAAGGATAAGAACAACCGGAAGAATACCTCGACGGAAGTCGTGCAGCAGGTGCGCGACAGGATCGGCTCCATCCCCGGTGCGACGATCCGCGTATCGGAACCGAACAACGGCCCGCCTTCGGGCGCACCTGTCCTCATAACCTTCGCGGGCGACGATCTCGACGATCTCGAGAGAGTGACGATCAACGCCGAGCGGCTGCTTTCATCGATCAAGGGCGTCTCGGATATCCAGTCGAGCGTTAAAGACAACGGTCTCGAATTCACTCTTGCGATCGACCGCGGCAAGGCGGCAGCTGCCGGCCTCTCTCCCGCTGCTGTCGCGCAGACGCTCCGTACGGCCGTGCACGGCGCGACCGCGACCACCCTGCATAATGATAACGACGATATCGACGTGATCGTGAAGCTCGATCTCAATCCGGATTATGCAGATCCGGCGGAGACCACCGACGTGAATCCCGACGCGGTGCGGGCGATCTCGATCCAGACGCCGAAGGGCCCTATCCTCTTGGGTTCCATCCTCAATACGTCGCTTGATCGCGGCAAATCGAGCATCCAGCACGATGATCGCAAGCGCATCGAGACCGTTTCCAGCCAGGTCGTCGGAAAGACGGCGATAGAGGTCACCAACGAAGTAGAGAAACGCAAAGCGGAATTACAGATGCCCGCCGGGATGACGATGAAGATCGGCGGAGAGACCGAGGACGTGAACAAGTCGTTCGCGGAAATGGGCTTCGCGTTCATCGCGGGCCTCGTGCTCATGATCGCCATCATGGTCATGCAGTTCAATTCCCTGCGCCATGCGCTCTATCTCATCCTCATGGTCATCCTCTCGCTTATCGGCGTCTTCGGCGGCCTCTTCATCTCCGGACGCACCCTTTCCTTCTCATCCGTCGTCGGCATCATCGCGCTGGCTGGCGTCATCATCAATCACGCGATCATCCTCACCGATTCGATCCATCGCCTCGCCCATACGCGAAAAGACCTCAGCGCGCGCGAGGTCGTCATCGAGGCCGCGATCTCGCGCCTGCGCCCCATCTTCCTCACGACGATCACGACGGTCATCGGCATGATCCCGCTGGCCGGCGCGACGGCGCTCTGGGGACCGCTCGCTTATACGATCATGTTCGGTCTCGCGTTCTCGATGATCCTCACGTTGGCGATGATCCCCGTCATGACGTATCGATGGCCGGGAACATGGTTCAGGCGCTAGCGCCTGAACCACTTGAGAACCCGTGGGTTTAAACGGACGGCAGCGCTTCGCTCGCACCCGTGCTCTGCGACACGGGAAAACTACGGTTTTCCCGACCCCTTTCACAGCCGTTTCGCTTTCAGCGAAACGGCTCTATTTCCGCCGATAGGGGCTGAACCGTTCGAAAACCAGGATTCTCAAGTCTCGTCCGTGAATTCCCCGTAACGGGATTCGTGGCCGACTTGTCCGAGCATCATCGTACGGACCGTCTTCAGGCTGAAATACAGCGCGAAAAGGAATGCGATGGATACCGCTTGCCAGCCCACGAACGCGATCCAGCTGGCTGAGGAGTACGCGGCCATCGCGAGCGATTCGAATACGATGACGCCGATGCCGGCAGCCAGCACGTCCGCCAGTAGGACCCAGACTTTGCGCGGATTCGTAAGCGCCGCGAGGCACACGAGGACGATGGCCCCGCCTATCTGGAACGGAAGCAATGCCGGCGCATGATCGAGGATATAAGGCGCGAAGATGAGCATCACCGCCGCTGCGACGATGAAGATCTGCCGCACGTAATCACCGTAGTAGTGCGGGATCGAGGGTCCGATATGGGCAAGCGGGAAGTAGGGCGGCCCTTCTTCCCCGACGTTCGCTTCCCCGGAACCGTCGGTGCTCATGTCACTGTCGTCAACCATGCCACCACAGTATCACGCTCACGCTGTTTGTCACCGGTCGGATGCACGCTGTGCACAACGTATGACCGCCTCGGGATCATCCGTGTCAGCGACGGCATTCGGCTTCTGTGCACCGCATTTCGCGCATCTATGGATGATGCGGTATTTCCCGACCGTTCCTTCGATGCGGATCGGCTCCATCATTCCGCCACAGCTCTCGGCCCTATCCCCCGGGTTGATATCCACATGCCTCGAATAGAGGCATTTCGGGCAGTGATTCGTGTAGCCGCTCCCTTTCACACCGTGGTTGCAATGACCGCAGGTGAAATCTTCGATTTTCCGTTCAAATGACATCAGACTTTATTGTATGTCGAACGACACTGTTTTTTCAACTGGCGCCCCTGAGATAGGATTGCACTGCAACCTGAATGTCGCTGTGCCCGCCGATGCCGACGGTGAGACGCGTATCGATTTCGTGCCAGCATTGCTATCTCCGACGGTTTCTTCAGTATTATCCGCATAATGCACGTTCAGATGACAAGGTGTGTCCGTACGCATATTCACAGAGGACCATGCGACGAGAATTGGCCTCCCGATCCGTACGCTTGCCGATTGCGTGACCAAAGAAGCGGCGCTCGGGCCGCCCGACGCGGGAGTCAGATTCGTCTCGACATTCACATCACCTGGAACCGCCGTCGGTACGCTATTCGGTGACGCTCCTGTCGATGGATGCGCGCCTTGGACGGCGGAGACCCCTATCACTTGCCCGCTGAAGGGGCTGATCATGCCCGGACTGACCTCGGGAATCCGTGACAAATCGCCTGAATAGACGAACGGCCCTACGCCGGGGACGAATCCCGGCGTACCGGCTGGCAACGCGTCCTGCCCATACGCGTATGCAAGACCTTGTGCCAACTGATCGACGTTGAACCCCAGGCCATTCTTTCTCCCCGCTTCAACATACGCCATTGCTGTAATGAGTTTCCCCATCTGAACGGAATTGTTTACATCCATTTTGTCGTTGATACCCACCCCTATTAAACCGGAAACGGTCTTTGCATATGCCAATGAGTCATTGCCGGCGCTGCGTGAAGAATACTGGCACGCTTCCAGAATAGAATAGATAGAAGTGCATCCTTTTTTGATCTTCTGGAAGATAAGATTCGCCATTGTCGCTACACCGAACTCTACTTTTTCGAAGCACGCGGTATCGTTCGGTTGACGCGGCTGACAGGGCAAGCCATTGAATTTTGCAACAACAGGTGTACAGGCTGCTCGTCCATTCGAGGCACATGTGACCGCACCAGGGTTGTTCGTTTTGCATGAAAGACCTGGCCGAACAGTTTGACAAGCAGGCCCACGTAACCGCACAATAAGCGGCTCAAGTTCTTGTCGAAATTGCGGGCTGACCGTTATCGCACGTGCAATTTGCAGCGGCCACGCCAAAAACAATACGAGAAGTAATATTCCAGTACACACAGCCGGCAGTCGCATGTGATGCATTGTAACCTGTACTAGATATTACGGACTATCGACGTGTTGAAAACGCTATACCAAAACGACGGCGCGCGTGCCGGAAGTCTCCAAGACGCCGCTTTCTATATCAAATTCGCGCGGTTCTGCGTTCGGGATGCGGACGGTGATCTTCCCTTCTTTGAGGGTCGTCACGAACGGTTCGTGGTTCGGAAGGATGGTGACGTCTCCGCCGGCACCAGGAAGCGTCACGGAAATAGCAGGACCGTCATAAAGATTCTCGCCGACGGACGAGATGACGAGATGTAATGTATTTTCAGATGCCATAAGAGGTTACTGTCAAGGTGACACCTTGACATTTATTAGCCGGCGAGGACTTCATCGATGGAACCTTTCATGTAGAAAGCTCCTTCGTCCACGCCGTCGTGCTTGCCGTCGAGGATCTCGCCGAAGCTGCGGATGGTGTCCGCGAGCGAGACGTATTTGCCTGGCTTGCCGGTGAAGACGGATGCGACGTTGAACGGCTGCGAGAGGAAGCGCTGGATCTTACGCGCGCGATAGACGAGCTTGCGATCCTCTTCGGAGAGCTCTTCGATGCCGAGGATGGCGATGATGTCCTGGAGATCCTTGTAACGCTGGAGGACGCGGCGCGTCTCGTTGGCGACGCGGTAGTGCTCCTCGCCGACGATATCCGGCTGGAGCGCGGTGGAACCGGATTCCAATGGATCGATTGACGGATAGATTCCGAGGGATGCGAGCTGACGCGAGAGGACGACGGTGGAATCGAGGTGGGCGAAGGATGTCGCCGGCGCCGGATCGGTGAGATCATCGGCAGGCACGTAGATTGCCTGCACGGAGGTGATGGAGCCGTTGGTCGTCGAGGTGATGCGCTCCTGGAGCTGGCCCATCTCTTCGGCCAAGGTCGGCTGATAGCCGACGGCAGACGGCACGCGGCCGAGGAGCGATGAGACTTCGGAACCCGCCTGGACGAAACGGAAGACGTTGTCCATGAAGAAGAGGACGTCCTTACCGCCTTCGTCGCGGAACGCTTCTGCCATCGTGAGGCCGGAGAGGGCGACGCGTGCACGTGCGCCCGGGACTTCGTTCATCTGGCCGAAGACAAGTGCCGTCTTTTCGAGAACGCCGGAATCCTTCATCTCGTGATAGAGGTCGTTGCCTTCGCGGACGCGTTCGCCGACGCCGGCGAAAACGGAATAACCGCCGTGTTCTGATGCGACGTTGTGGATGAGCTCCTGGATGAGGACGGTTTTTCCCACGCCTGCGCCGCCGAAGAGACCGACCTTGCCGCCCTTGATGAACGGGGTCATGAGGTCGATGGCCTTGATGCCGGTCTCGAAGACTTCGGCTTTCGTCGACTGCTGCGTGAAGTGCGGCGGTTCGGCGTGGATGGGATTGCGTTTCGGGTTCTTCGGAGCGTCCATGCCGTCGATAGGCTCTCCCACGACGTTGAACATGCGACCAAGAGAAGCTTCGCCGACCGGGACGGAAATAGGAGCCCCGGTGTCAGTCACTTCCGTGTCCCTCGCGAGTCCAGCGGTATCCTGCATCGAAATACAGCGAACACGGTTCAACCCCAAATGCTGTGCCACTTCCAATGTCAAGGTGACACCTTGACATTGCGTCGTAAGGGCATTCTTGATGGGCGGAAGCTTCTCGTCGAAGCGGACGTCGACGATAGGACCGATGATCTGCGTGATGATTCCTTTCATATGATCATTCTATCTAAATAATGGCTAATTATCAACATTATTGGACGTCCTCTAATTTTCGAAACCACCCTTTTTCTTCAAGTGCTTTTTCCACATCTATATTCAATTTTGTTGCCATAGCAATTGAAATTCCGATTACATCCGCAATCTCATTTCTCAGCATCTTTTCTGATTCACTTGCAGGAACAAGTTTTTGTTTCCGCGCCCGACCTTCATGGATCAAAAGTGCGCTCGTAAATTCCCCAACTTCTTCATACAATTTCTTTAGAAGAAAATTTACATCAATCTTAATGTCGTGTTTTTCACCAAAGCGCATCGCGTTTCCCATCACCTTTTCTTGAAGTTCCGATAGGTTCATAGTTATTTCATTGCTTCTATACCGCTAGTAATTTCAGAAACTTCGCGCGTGATGGCGGCCTGACGGACCTTGTTGAACTTACGCGTGAGTTCTTTCACGACGTCGCGCGCCTTATCCGTCGCGCTCTTCATGGCGACCATACGGGCGGAATGCTCGGAGGCTTTCGCCTCGAGGAGCGCGTGGAAGATGGCGACATTGAGAAGCTTCGGCATGAGTTCATTCACGACGGTCTCCACATCCGGTTCGATGGAATAGGTGGAAGGAGTCCACACCTCACCCTGACCGATACCAGCATACTTTCCTTTTGCCGGGACGATGCCTGCGACGATATCATGAATGGTCTCCGGAATGAGCGGAAGAATCTGACGGATGACCGGCTTCTGTTCGAAAGTCGAGACGAAGTTCATGTAGGCGACAATGCACGAGCCGATCTCCCCTGCCGCATGCCATTCCATGATCTTGTCCGTCGTCGCACGCATGTCCGCTTCGGAGATGCTGTCGCTCACGTTCTCATGCTTCATGCGGACGTCGTAACCGCGATTGAGAAAGTAATCTCCACCCCTGCGTCCGATAGCAATCATGACGACGTCTTTCTCGAGGCTTAGCCTCGAGATTTCGCGCTCAGTGGTGCGAATGACGTTCGAGTTGAGTGCCCCTGCGAGGCCTTTGTCGCTCGTAATGAGGATGAGTGCGGTCTTTCCTGCGCGCTGTTGCGCGAGCGGATGCTGCTTGATCTCCTGGGAACCGGCGAGCTTCTCGAGGATGGTGAGCGCCGCAGCGGCATACGCGCGGCCGCCAAGGGCTCGCTCCTGCGCCTTGCGCATCTTCACCGCAGAGACAGCCTCCATCGCCCGGGTCACGGTCGAGGTCTTCTTGACGGACTGTATCTTGAGTTTGATGTGCTTGAGGGCCATATTAATTTTTCAAAATACCACCATATTCACCCTCCATGTCGTCGAGCTTGCGGGAGAACGTCTCGATCGCCGTAAGGAATTTATCCTCTGCACGCAGGAGATTTGCATGCTTTGCCTGCAACTCTGCATACTCCGTAAGGGTTGCAGATAGTCGGTCTTTCGTCTCCACGCTATCAGGATTCTGCTTCGCATCACCGTATTCTTTCGTGATCCGTTCGCGTATTCTTTCCAACCGCGCCGCAAGCGCTTGGATTTCCGCCTGGCCATTCTCGATCTTCGAGCGCCGTCGATCGATCAATTTCTCCTGCCGCGCGATATCGTTCGCGAGATCTTCCGGAGACGTATTTTTTTTGGATCGCGTAAACTCTTCACTCATATCATTTGATGCCGAACATCTCCTTGTGCGCGATGCGGAATTCCTCCATCGCCTGATTGAGTTCTTTCTTGGCTTCGTCGGAAAGGGTTCCTGTCGCCTTGATTCCCTTGAGGATTTCCGAGCGGCTCGCATTCACGAATCCGAGCCATTTCTCTTCCGCTTCCTTCACTTTAGCCACGGGTACTTCGATGAAAAGCTTGTTGACGGCGGCGTAGAGGTCGATGACCTGCTGCTCGAACGGCATCGGTGAACCGTTTTTCTGCTTCAGGACTTCCACCATGCGCTGGCCGACGGCGATACGATCTGCCGTCGCCTTATCGAGATCCGAGGCGAATTGCATGAATGCTTCGAGTTCGCGGAACTGTGCGAGTTCGAGCTTGAGCGTTCCTGCGACGGACTTCATCGCCTTCGTCTGCGCGGCAGAACCCACGCGAGAGACGGAATCGCCCACGTTGATGGCCGGACGGACGCCCTTGTTGAAGAGACCGCCTTCGAGGAAGATCTGGCCGTCGGTGATGGAAATCACGTTGGTCGGGATGTAGCCGGAGATGTCTCCTTCCAGCGTCTCGATGATAGGAAGCGCGGTGATGGAGCCGCCTCCTTTGGCATCGCTGAGGCGCGCGGCGCGCTCGAGAAGGCGCGAGTGCAGATAGAAGATGTCGCCCGGATACGCTTCGCGACCTGGCGGACGGCGCAAAAGCAGCGAGAGCTGACGATACGCGACGGCCTGCTTCGAGAGGTCGTCGTAGATGATGAGCACGTCCTTGCCGTTATCCATGAAGTACTCGGCGATGGCGACGCCGCTGAATGGCGCGAGGTACTGGAGCGCGGCCGGCGCGGATGCGGGAGCATCCACGATGATGGTGTATTTGAACGCATCGTTGTCCTTCAATTGCTGCATGATGCGCGCGGTCTTCGATTCCTTCTGGCCGATGGCGACGTAGACACAGATAGGGCGCGTCGCTTCCGGTTCGTATTTCTGGTTGATGATGGTATCGATCGCGACGGTGGTCTTCCCCGTCGAGCGGTCGCCGATGATGAGTTCGCGCTGGCCGCGGCCGATCGGGATCATCGCGTCGATTGCCTTGATGCCCGTCTGGAGCGGGACGGAGACCGATTTTCGGTCGATGACGCCCGACGATTCGCGTTCCACCGGCATCATGGTGACGTTCTTGAAAGGGCCTTTGCCGTCTACCGGCTCACCGAGGGCGTTCACGACGCGGCCGAGGAGTTCCTCGCTCGATGGGACGGAAAGTATCTTACCGGTCGATTTGACCGTCATGCCTTCCTTCACGCGCGACGTATCGCCGAGAATGACCGTGCGGACGCCGTCTTCTTCGAGGTTGAGAATGAGGCCGAAGAGGACACCTGAGGTTTCCATTGAGTCCTTGAGGGACTTTCCTGCCTGTTCCTCGAATTCGAGGACTTCGGACATCACCGCTTTGCCGAGACCGTCGATGGCGCAGACGCCGTCTCCGACGGCTGTCACGCGACCCACATGCGAGCTCTCACCCTTTGGGGAAAAGTGTTCGATCTCTTTCACGATCTTTTCGATTGCAGATGTGTCCATATTATTTTGTTGCGGCATTATAAATAGAAAGCAATTGTGTCTTCCAACTCGCATCAGTGAGCGTCCCCTTTTCCTCCAGTTTCCATCCACCGATAAGTGTTTTGTCGATCGCGACATCAGCGTCCTTAGCGCCAGAAGCTTTGCGCGCCGCATGCTCATCCTTCTCGCGGGCGATGACGAGGAGCGAACGATTCGTGTTGGCATCTCTCTGCGCGATACGACGGAACGCGTTGGCGATCTGCGGCATGAGCCCGGTACGCCCTTTGGCTTCAAGCGCCTTATGTACGCGCGCGATCGAATCTTTAGGAGCCTCTCCTTTTTGGATCATATGCAGTATCGCGTGCGCGTAGGTTTCAGGCTTCATGGTTATGCAGATTTCTTCTCGAGGATCTTCTCCGCCGCGAGCATGGCTGCGCGCGCGATCTCCTTCTCGCCGGCAGAGAGGGCTTGGCGACGTGCCTCTTCGGCACGCGCCGTCGCGTCCGCGAGGACGCGTTCGGCCTGTTCGTGCGAGCGCTTCAGGATGTCGGCCGCCTGTTCATCGGCGCGCGCGCGGCCGGATGCGACGAGATTCTCTGCCTCCTTCGACGCATTGGCGACGATGCCCTTTCCTTCAGTATCAGCCTCAGTGAGACGTCGGCCTGCAGCTTCAGCCTTCTCGACGCCTTCCGCGATCTTCGTGCGGCGTTCGTCGATCATCTTGAGGACGGGCGTATAGAGGAACCTCCACAAGACGATGAGCAGGATGCCGAAATTGAGCGCCTGTATCAAGAGGAGCTTCCAATCGAGACCGAATGCTGCGAAGAGTGCTGACATATTCTGAAACCGCGATCGGCCTACTTTTTAAGATCGCTTTCGTAATGTTGATACCATCCTCTACCCCTCAAAAACTCCATGCTTTCCACGATTCGCTTTTGGAGTGAATATAGTTCTTGTCGCAACTCTCCCTCCTCTTCCGTCGAATAGTCTCCTGTAGAATCATATCGCTCTTCTCCTGTGGTATTTTTACCGTGCCACGCGTGGAATTTCCTTACGGCAACCTCAAAATCGGCATGGAGTTTGGCTAACTCTTCCTGCTTCTCATGCATTTCTTGCTCACCCGGAAACTCCCTGGTCACTGGTCCGCCGCCGATCCGCTCGAACATTCTTTTTCCCATACTGATAAGAGAATTACGTGAACTTAATGATGAAGCCGATGACGAGGGCAAAAATCGCGAGCGCGTCGGTGACCGCGATGCCGATGAACATCGTCGATGTGATCTTGCCCGACGCCTCCGGATTCCGTCCGATCGCTTCCAGGGCTTTCCCGACGAGGAGTCCCAGACCGATACCCGGGCCGATGACGCCGAGACCCACGGCGATGGCCATACCCAATGTCTTTGCTACTTCTAAATCCATATTTTGTGGCTTAGTTTCTAATTAATAATGCGTTTTATGGGGCCTATATTAGCACATATCGCGCCCCTCTCAATGCGCTTCTTCCCCATGCGGCTCCTCGATGGCGAGCTTGATGAAGAAGAGCGTCAGGAGGGCGAACACTGCCGCCTGGAGGAATCCGATGAACGTCTCGAAGAGCATAAGGAGGCCGGGTGCGCCGTAGGGCGCGAAGAACGTCGCGACCGCGATGATGACGGAGCCGGCAAGGATGTTGCCGAAGAGCCGGAACGAGAGCGAGACGACACGGACGAGTTCGCCGATGAGCTCGATAAGGCCGATCGCAAATCCGATAGGGCTCTTGAAAGGATTCTGGATGAACTTGCCGCCGTATTTCCAGACGCCGATAGAGACGATGCCGGTGACCTCGATGACGAGGAACGACACGATCGCGAGGACCAGGGGGACGGTGAGATCGGTATTCACGCCGCGGAATAAGGGATGTCCGTGATAGAGGATGCTTTCAACGCCGGGGAGGAATTCGAACCAGTTGAGCGCGAGAACGAAGATGAATATGGTCGTGAGAAGCGGGAAGAATTTGCGCGCCAGCTCGCGACTGCCGAGCGTCTCCGTCACGTAGTCGTAGACGAATTCGAAGATGAGCTCGAAAAGCGCCTGCACGCGGCTGGGAATGAGCTTGATGCGGCGGCTGGTGAGAAGCGCGACGATAATGAGCGCGCCGATGATGAGCCAGGCCGATATGAGTGTATTCGTGATGGGGATGCCTAAAAAAGTGCCGAGACGTTCGGCAGAAAGCGCGACATGAATTCCTTCCTCCATGGCGCAAATCCTACCTTATTTCGCTCCCTTTATCCACTTCCGGATAGTCTCGGCGACTTCCTTTTCCGCCGCTTGGAATCCGTGGTCCGTCTTGGGGATTATCGCGCTATTGAAACGAGTCGAATGCGCATGCTTCACGAACCATGCTTCGATCCGATCCGGAGTCCTATCGGCATATTCGTCTTTCTCGGCAAGAAGCACCAAGACCGGCGGCGTCAGCGATTCGTAGATCTTCGGCTTCTTTTCGGGATCGATATAGGAAAAGATCTCTTCGGTACTGTCAGGCGAGAAGAGCGAAATATAACGCTGCGCATCGACCCATGAATCCGGGACGATCGCATGCTTCTTCCCTTCAGCGACCAGCTTCTTAGCAGCGCGATTCCTGCGCGCAACCGCGTTTTTTCCGAATTCATGCACCGCACCTGCATAATCGCTCAGCGGTCCGAGAAGGATGGCACCGCTCGCCTTCTTCTCGTTGCCTTTGCGCGTCGCAAAGTAGACGGATTTCTGCGCGCCCGTCGAATGCCCAACGAGATAGATCTCTTTCGCGCCCCTTTTTTTCGCGAAATCGAGCGCACCCTGGATATCATCGACGCATTCGGTGAATACCTCGTGCGAACCGCCCGCGATGACGAATTCGATTCCGCCTTTCTTCCTAGGATTGAGCTTCCGTATGCGCGTCACGCTCGCGGCTCCCCTGTTGTTGAAGGTCATGACCGCCGTATCCGTATCGACGAGCTTCTCGACGATGCCGAGCTTCGAGAATGCTGAGCTCGCGAGTCCGTGGACCCAGATGATCGCTTTCTTCGGCTTCGTAGGCCCGAACCAAAGCCCGTTCAGGAGGAACTTCTTGGGGGTCTGTATCTCGATGATGTGTGCAGGACGCATATGATTGATTACAGATTAGCACGATGCTAGTGTACGAAGAGCGGCAACAGGTCAAAGGGAGTAATGCCAATGACAAGTTCGGACGAAGGTGAAATCATCGGTTCATTCCTGAAATTCGTAATCTCAGGGAACGAGGGGGTAAAATACGCGCTGGAACAACTCAGAATTGCTATGGGCGTCGACACCCGTGAAGAAGCAATCGAACGCGCTTTTCGAGAACTTCTGGAAGCTTATGGGTTCGCATTTTCCGAGAAAAGCGGAGACAAGCAAATCCTTAACGAGGAAAAGCGTAAGCTCAAGAACTCTCATTCTATCAACCGGGCCGGAGGGAAAATAGAAGTCAGTCTTCTTGAGCCCTTGGATCCTCAATGGTTGCTGAAAATCAAGGGAAAAACAGGTCTGAACACCAGCACGGAAATCATCAGGTTAGCACTCGTGACTGCGGATGGTAAATATCTACCATCGTAAGAAGTTTGCTGCTACCTGACCCCCCGCTCGCTTGCGGGGGTTTTCTTATGTCCCCTCCTGCCAGCCGGACAAGTACTTCTGCTGCTTGGCGGTAAGCACATCCATTTTCGTATGCATTGATTCGAGCTTCACGCTGGCGACCATGTTCTCGATCTCGACAGGGACATCGTAAACGTTCGGCTTCTGTTTATGTTTGGCGATCCATTCGCAGGCGAGCGCCTGCGTGGCGAAGCTCATATCCATGACAGACGCGGGATGGCCTTCTGCGGCGGAAAGATTGATGAGACGGCCTTCGGCGAGAAGATAGATCGTCTTTTTCCCGATGCGGTATGCATCCACATGCGCGCGCACGTTCTTGTCGATCTTCTTCGCGAGTGCTTTGAGGTCGCCGATGTTGATCTCGACGTCGAAATGTCCCGAGTTGCAAACAAAAGCCCCGTCTTTCATCGCTTGGAAGTGCTTTTTCACCAACACGTCCATGTTGCCCGTGACGGTGCAGAAAATATCTCCTATCGTAGCGGCTTCGTCCATCGGCATCACGCGATAGCCGTCCATGACGGCTTCCAAAGCTTTGACGGGGTCGATTTCGGTGACGATCACATTGGCGCCCATGCCGCTGGCGCGCATGGCGAGGCCTTTGCCGCACCAGCCGTAGCCGGCGACGACGAAATTCTTCCCGGCGATGAGCATGTCGGTCGCGCGGATAATGCCGTCGAGCGTCGACTGCCCGGTGCCGTAGCGGTTGTCGAACATGTTCTTGGTCTTCGCGTCATTCACGGCGACGACCGGGAACTTGAGCGCTCCGTCTTTCGCCATCGAACGAAGACGGATGACGCCGGTCGTCGTCTCTTCGGTACCGCCGTACATGTAGGTGATCAGCTCTTTGTGTTTCGTGTGGATGGTCGAGACGAGATCCGCGCCGTCGTCCATGGTGAGATTCGGCTTCTTGGAGATGACCGCCTCGATATGCGAGAAGAACGTCTTCTTATCCTCGCCCTTCTTCGCGAAGACGGGGATGCCGTATTCGACGGTGAGCGCCGCGGCGACATCGTCCTGCGTCGAAAGAGGATTCGATGCGCAGAGGTACACTTGCGCGCCACCGGCTTTCAGCGTGCGCACGAGGTTCGCCGTCTCGGCTGTGACATGGAGGCATGCCGCAAGCACCTTCCCTTTCAGGGGCTTCTCTTTGGCGAACTTCGCACGGACCTTCGCGAGGACCGGCATATCGCGATCGGCCCATTCGATCCTTTTAACGCCCGCCGGAGCGAGCGACTTATCCTTGATGTCGTTTTGCATCGGGCCACTATACCGCATCGAGACGTATTTAAAAAACAAAGACCCCCGCTTCTCACGAAGCGGGGGTCAGTCAGAAAGATCAGTGTTCGATGCACCATTCACGGGCGTTCTGGAACATACGGAGCCATGGCGAAGCCTCAAGTCGGCGCCACGCCTGCGGCAGATAATGAGACTGCCACGTGAGGAAGCACCGCTCCGGATGCGGCATCATCGCGAGATGACGGCCGTCCAGAGAGCACAGTCCCGCAATACCCTTCGGCGAACCGTTGGGATTATACGGATACTGCTCAGTCGGTTCGCCGTCTGTGCCTACGAAGACGACAGACGCCAGTCTTTCCCTCTGCACCAGATTCATAACTGACGCGTCGGAGAACTCGAACCGGCCTTCGCCGTGCGCGTTGTGAACGCCGAGGATCGACCCCTCCATCCCTTTGAAGAAGATGGATGGACTCTCCTCGATACGCACTGCCGCCCATCGCGAGTCGAAACGACGTGAGTGATTACGCACGAGACGCGGCTGCACTTCACGATGGAGGTTCGGATGCGGCACCCAACCGATCAAGGTCGAGAGCTGACATCCGTTGCACACACCGAGCGAGAACGTATCCGGCCGCGCATAGAAACGGTCGAACATCTCCTTTACCTGTCCGTTGAAGAGGATGGACGCAGCCCACCCCTTCGCCGAACCGAACGTATCGCCATCGGCGAATCCGCCGGGGAACACGATGCCTCTGAACGGATCGAACGACGTGATCTTACCGTTCAGGATATCGCGCATGGCGATGTCGGCGACGTCGAACCCGACCATTTCGAGCACGCCGACCATTTCGCGGTCGCCGTTGGTTCCTTCCGCGCGCACGACGGCCACCTTGGGCCTCCGTGCGTCGGTGAGTATCGAAGGGGCGGGAACGAACGTGAGCGTAAAGGGAATCTCGCTCTCGTCCGCATAGCTCTCGATCTCCTCGCGAACCGTTTCCGGATTCGCCTGAAGCATGTCCAGCTGGTCGCTGGTGGCTTCCCACCATTGACGCAGTGTGACGATGGACTCCTTGAACTCCGTCCTTCCGAACACTCCTCGTATCGTGAGCGAGCGATCGGTGCGCAAACCCGACATGCCGATAACTCGGTTCACCTGGGCTAGACCATGGGCACCCATGATGAGTCCGATATGCGCCGTATCCTGCGGACGGAACTCGAATACGAAGCCCGCTTCCTCGTTGAAGAGGAAAGGGACCGGGTCCTCATCCAAGATATCGATACGTGCCCCGCAGTTGCCCGCAAGACACATCTCGACGATGGTCGTGATAAGGCCGCCATCGCTGCGATCGTGGTAGGCCGTGATGAGGCCTTCACGGATCATCTGCTGACAGGCTGCAAGAGCCCGGTTCAGAAGTCCCGCGTCGTCGATATCGGGACTTTCGTTACCGACCTGGTTAAGCGCCTGCGCGAGTGCAGAGCCGCCAAGCCGATTTTTTCCACCGCCGATATCGATGAATCCGATGATGCCGCCACCCATAAGCTCTGGCGTGACGACCTTTCGGATGTCTTCCATAGGAGCGGTGCCGAAGACGACGAGCTGCCCCGGCGCCACGGCCCATTCCCCCGTATCGGTCTTCGCCGCCATCGAAAGGCTGTCTTTGCCTCCGTTGGGAGCGAACTTCATCTCTTCCATCAGTGCGCACGAAGCCTCGACACCATCGTAGAGCAAAGCCCCTTCGCCAGGCTGCTTCGCCGCACACATTTCATTGAGGCGACACTCGATGTGAGGTATTGAGGTGACAAGCGCGCTGCAGATATTGGTAAGCATCTCTGCTACCGCCATCCGAGCGCCCGCTTTGGCATTGACGAGCCCCTTGATAGGCTGCTCGCCGAGCGCCGATGCGGAACCGGTGATGTCGAAGAAACTGTCCGCCATCACCGCGACGTCAGACACTGGCACCTGCTTTGGTCCCACGCATTGCTGCTGGACCACAAGGCCACCGACGCTCCTGTCGCCTTTACGTGTCAGGAACGCTTTGGAGCCGACGCTTATCTGTTGCAGAGTCATCTCAAGCGCATCGCGCACCGAGAGCCCTTTCGGAATCTCGAGCGGCACAAGCGAACGAGGCAAATGGTCCCAGACGAACTCCTTCTGAGGCTGTTCGGCCAGGGTCTTCGCGATGGAAAGATCCACGACGAGTCCGTCTCTCGAGATGACAAGGAATCTACCGTTGCCGGTGATCTCGCCAAGATTCTCGAGGCTGACGTTCTCGCGGTCGCAGATTTCCTGCATCAGCGGCAAGTTCTCCTTGCGGATAAGGAACCCGTAACGTTCCTGATACTCGCCGATGAGCCTCTCGAGCGACGAGAGCGTAGGATCGGCAGATACGATCTTTTCGAGGTCGATCGTACCGCCGAGCTTGCCGACCAATTCGAGGAACAAGTTCCCCGGACCGCCGGCACCCTGATCGCTTCCGTCTTCGATGGGGTTTGAATCCCCCATTTCGGCACATGCTTGCACGACGCGATTTGCGCAGCTTTCCATTATCGCATCGCCGCGTTGGACCGAAGCAAAGTCGATATCGGCTGCATTGGCGCCGCCTTCGACGCTGGAAGCGGAACCGCCCCCCACGCCGATTCGTCGTGCCGGACCGCCGCATCCCAAGATAAGCATCCCGACTTCCGCCGGTCTCTTGAAGACGTGACGATCGTCCACGCGCGCGACGCCGCCGACGTAACAAATGGGCTTCACCCACCCACGTCTCCTGCCTTCCACCATCTTGTCGAAAGTGCGACAGAAACCGAAGGTGATAGGCCGACCCATCTCGTTGGCGTACTGACATGCACCGTTGCTCATTCCGATAAGGGTTTCGAGCGCAGATGCATATTTCACACTCTTCTTGTCGAAGATGACTTCGCCGGGAATCGCGTAGCCTGGAATACGCGGATTACTTGCCGCATATCCAGCGCAATTGATGCCCGCGTAGAGCGCGCCGCGACCTTGCAGAAATTCGTCGCGTAGTTCCCCACCGACGCCAGTCTTTGCCCCTTCTTCTGGAGCAATCCAGCTCGGATGATTGTGGGTTTCAGACGTTATCGTGATGTGCACCAGTACCTGGCGCCTCACGAATCGGGACGGACGTCCCGGCTGTTCCGGCATGAGCATCGTGATGTGATGCCCGCGCATGACGCCGGCGTTATCATGGAACCCGACCAGGTTGTTCCCAGGATTTTTCTTCCAGGGCTCCTGTACGAGTTCGATGATGGTCTTCGGCTTATAGACACCGTCGACGAGATACCGGCCCTTGATGGTCCCGTGCCGCGAGTGGTCGGACATCGCGTTCGCGAGCAGCATGAGCGCTGCATCGGTGGGATCGTATTCCGGGAAGAGGCTCACGAAGAAATCGAGATCCTCCTCAGCTATGCCGAACCTGAATTCGGCATTTACCTTGCGCAGCGCGCTCTCGCCGGCGGCGAGAGAGAAACTGCGCATCGGTTCCGGTTTCGCGTCGGTGCCGAACGCCGCAAGCGGTGTGCGGTAGATTTCCTGCGTCATCGGATCGAGATGCGCGGCACGGATTTCTTCAGGCGTGGTCCCCATCAGGGGATACCGCATGGAGACTTCAATCCGCGTCGCACCGATTTCGATGCGCTTACAGATGTTGACGCCAGTGGATGAATGCGAGGTCTCCATGGCGACTCGCGGTCCGATCTCCACGACATCGCTGTCGAGAAAAAACGGCTCGCGCGAGATCTCTGCGCCCGGCTCATTGAGCAGGAACCGGATGCGGTCTTCAGCGTGCTCCGACAGGCCTTGCGGCAGGTCGAAGTAGTGGCACTCCTCGAGATTGCTCCCGGGAACGCGCTTATAGAACCTGTGCAGCATGGCTGCACCTCCTTTCTTGGGTTGTAAACGAACTCGACGCCGCCTTGCAGCGACGTCCTAGGACGAACCCTATCACTCCTTGCTCCCACTCTCAATCAGAGCGCAAGCGGCTCGCCATAAGCGGCTTGGTAGCGTTCCTTGAGGTCGTCGACGGTGAAGCGGTGACTTTGCGTGCCTATCTGCTCGACCGCATATGCTGCGACGGCGCTGCCGAGCTGTGCGCATTCTATCGGCGTCTTTGCCAGTATCATTCCTTTGATATATCCCGCACGGAACGCATCACCCGCACCTGTGGGGTCCTTCATGTCATTGACCAGTACGGCTTTCACGAGCGTCTCGCCTTCTCTGGTGATGACGCGGGAACCTTCCTTCCCGAGCGTGATGACGAGCACCTGCGCGACTTTGAGGACATCCGCCACATCCCAGCTCGTCTGTGTCTTGATGAGCGAGAATTCGTAATCGTTGGCGAAGACGACGCTCGCATCCGTCATGCCGTTGCGCAGATCATCTGCCGTGAGTGCGGGGATGACCTGCCCCGGATCGAAGAGGAACCGCGTGCCATTGCCGCGGAAGATATCCGGGAATTTCCGCATGTCATCGAAGCAGCCGGGCGCGATGATGGCGATCGCACCCTCGTGCGGCTTGATATCGCCGTATGGTACGCCCGCTGCGCCTGGGTGGAACGCGGAGATCTGATTGTTATCGGTGTCGGCCACGATGTAGGCAAATGCTGTCGAGACGTCGTCTTGGATATGGATGCTCACGGTCGAGATGCCTGCCGCTTCGAGATGTGCTTCGTATCGTGCGAAATCCTTCCCTGCGGTGGAAATTATCGTCGGTTTCTCGCCGAGAAGCGCGAGGCTGTAGGCGATGTTGCCGGCAGTGCCGCCGAAATGCTCCGCATGATCGGGCACCGTGAAGCTGATGTTGATGTTGTGGAGTTTATCGGCGAGGAAATAATCCTTGAAGAGCCCGGGCAGGTCCATGATGTGGTCGTACGCCAACGAACCGGAGACGAGGATCTGGGACATCGGTGAAAGTATACGGTCTCGTCGAGCCGTTGCTAAATCTAATATTTATCATATAATCATAAAAGTACGTGTAAGCTCCCCGTCAACAATGGAGAATCCGATGGACGAATTGGCGAAGAAGCGGTTTGAAAAAATCGCAAAAGGCATAGCTTTCAATCTTCAGATGGGCAAACAAGCGGTAAGCGATATGAACGCCGCCGCGGCCTCTCTTGAGGTCCTGCTTACGCAATACCTCGAGGGACTCCAGCGTGTTACCGGTATGACACGCGACATCGAGCGGATCGAGCACGAAATCAGGGTTTCGTGGAAGACTTTTGAAGAGCCCGAAATCGTTGCTGCAATCGATGCCGCGTTCGACCACTTCGACACCGCGAGCGTCGACTTAGCACGACTCGTAGATGCGGTGCCCAAGGATGATCCGTCGGCATAAAAGCCAAGGCAATGTCGGGCCGCTCGCAAGAGCGGCCTTTTGTTATTCCCTATCCAAGCGCTTCACCGATTCCTGGAATATCCACCCGATGCCGAGGAAGAATGCGCCGTAGGCGATGAGTGCGAGCGAGGCGGGAAGGAGTCGGAAAAAGATGCCGTATCGGTAGAGGATCGGCCAATGGATGAAGTAGATCTCGAACGAATAGACGCCGAAGATGTAGAAGAGCTTGATCTCGAATCATTTGACGAGGAACGCGCCGAGGATGAACGCGACCGTGAGGATGCTGATACCCTCCGCGACCCAATGATCCTTCCCCACGCCGGAATAGATCGCGAAATAGCCGGCCGTGTACAACAGCGCTGCAAGGACAGGATAGTAGAGATAGGTATTCTTTATGGCCGGAACAGATTTCCTTCCCTGCAGCGCCATAGATGCGCCCGTTGCGTCCGAATAGGAAAGGCCTGCGCATCATCGAGAATGCGATGCGGAAGTATGGGGAGAAGTTCTTGTAGCGGGCGCGGCCAGAATCGTGATATCATTTTACATATGAAATGGCCGCCCGAGATTCGTCAGGGTTGCATCGTCGGATGCGGAACCGTGGCATTGGTGTTGATATTGAATATCCTTTTTTCTATCACCAGTCCGATGGACGTGCGAAGTTATATATTCCTTTTCTTCGCCGCAGGAATCGGAAGTATCATCGGTCAGCGCCTACAGAAAAAGGCAGAATAGGTTGAGTTGTGAATTTGCCATACTTTGATCTCCTCCTGCGCCTTGCGGCACTCATCGGATAACCGGAACGTCGGCATACAGTGCCGGCTTTTTCGTTACGCCATCTTAATTCTGATGATACGATACAGCAATGATAGAGCATTTCTCTCTGGAGGATGTCTCTCGTAAAGCGGACGCGCTCGTGTCCAGAATGGAGTCGGAATTCGGTAAACCGGATCTGGTCGTTGCCATTGCGAACGGCGGCCTATACGTCGGCGACCTTATTGCAAAAGCGACTGATGCCAAATTGAAATGGATATCCATCGGCAAAGATCTCGATCTGGGGAATCTATATAAGAACAAATCGCTTCCCCATCAGATGGCTCGGGTCGTTCATGGATATCGATTCTTGACTCGTGCTCCGAAAATCAAAGATATCTCGGAAATGCCGGAAAGCGCGGAGCTCATACTGCTTATAGATGATACCGTCCATACGGGAAGGACATTCCAGCTCGCATATGCCGCGCTGAAAGAAAAATTCCCTGACGCCCTTATCGTAACGGCGGCGATCAATAGTGTCCGGGGAAAGGGTGTTGATATCGTCTTGCACGATCGAAAGCGCATCTGGTTCCCTTGGTCGAAGCATTCTCCTGAATACGCGGAATACCGGAAGCGGCTTGCCGAACTTGGGCTTGCCGATATTAAAGATGACGCTTGACCCAAGTGGGTGCTCATTGGAACCAGCTGGTGCAAGAGTTATACCAATGGCAGCGGTTCGGTCGCGAACTTGAGGATGCGATTAATAGTACGGGGATTCAATCGTCAACATGAAATCGAAAGACAAAGTGCGCGCGGAGAATGTCCGCGCGCACGAGGCTTGCATTATTTTTTCTCGTGGAAGAACTCGAACGTACCTTTCCAGTCACGGAACTCCTTTTCGGTGAGGAGCTTCATATCGCATAGGGCGGGGGTGTCTGGCTTTTCGTATTCGCCGTGTACGTAGCCACGGTCGAATTCGGCACGATTCATGCCTTCCCAGTAGGTGGCATAGTTCTCGCCGAGGTCCCGAAATTCGAAGTGATTCGAGACGCCTGCTTGTTCGAGCGCCCACGCCTTCAGTTCTCCGAACGTGCGTACATGCTCTGAGGTTATTGTGATTGCCATGTTCTGCTCCAATGGCTGATGTCCCAAAGATTTATATCACGAAGTAATCATCTGTCAATTTTTTGACCCAAGTGAGTCAGAACTGGAACCAGTTGGTGCGGGAGTTGTATCAGTGGCAGCAATTTGGGAGGGCTTTGCAAGCTGCAAGTTAGAAATGAAGAAGTCCCGCGAGAAGTGCGTGACTTCTCCGGGACTTTATTGTTGGCCGAGACAGTTACGCCACGGCGGTGAGCTTTTCGAGCATGGCCTCCATTCGCTCGCGCAAGACCTTTTGGACCTGCTCCGGCTTGACGTACAGTTCGTCGCCGAACTGTCCGTCGATCATGATGCGCCCGCTCCACCCATCGACCGCCGCCGAAGCAATGGTCGTACCGTTGTAGGTTAGGCGGAAGACGAGGATCGGCAGCCCTTCGAGTTCTTCGAGAAAGGGAGCGATGTCGATCTTCCATCCCCAGAGCTCTTCGACGAAGGCCTCGGTCTGCACCAAGTTGATGATGGTGCTGACGGCCTCGTCGCGCATCTTCTGGCGCCCGCTCATGATGCCCTTGGCACCATGCTCGGAGAGCTCGACGGACTCGACGTCTTTGCCGATTTCGTAGAGCCAGCCGCCATCGGCCAGTGAGAGGCCGTAGACGGTGTAGTTGCGATTAAGGGAACCTTCCCACCTTCGGCTCATGAGCACCACCGCCATGATGACCTTGTCTTGTTCGGCAAGGCGCACACGGGGATCGCTCTTGAGCAGACCGCTGAGTCGCATAAGCCCCGCCATACCACTCTCGGCAAAACGAAGCGTCGCGCTCTGCATGGGATGCAGGCGACGAATTCTGGTAACGAACTGCTGCGTATCCATGGCTTTTTCTCTCCTGATTTAGCCGTTGAAAACTGGTTAAGTTTATATATCGAATAACACTCTTTGTCAAGCGATGCGTAATGGTTCAATAGCTTGTGAACACCTCACGTATTCTTGAGGC